>Ga0208863_1000012_pt1 | contig 273601 bp, 246 predicted proteins | sample RifOxyD3_FD_184040 | JGI IMG/M metagenome (GOLD analysis project Ga0208863, IMG submission 184040) | Soil microbial communities from Rifle, Colorado - Rifle Oxygen_injection D3 (SPAdes) | ecosystem: Environmental > Terrestrial > Deep subsurface > Rock core/Sediment | place: Rifle, Colorado...
GGTTGCGTCCAAAGACGATCTGAAACAACGCATCCTCAAAGGCATCGCAGAGATCAATGCATCGCCGGTAGTATTTCGTTGGAATAAGTTTGACCTCGGAGTGACTTGATATGTATTTGTTTTAATGGAACGAAATACTAGTAGTACAGAAACTCCAGCGCCTCTTTCAGGCGCTCGCCGGTGGTGCGCATGCGGTCCCAGCGTTCCATCGACACATCGCCCTGGCGGAACTCGCGGAACAGGTCGTTGAACTGGAACTGGTTCAGGATCGCCTCGACGTTTGCCGGAATGCGGTCGGCAATGCCGAAGCGCTCGCGCAGGCCCTTCATCCGCCCGGCCATCGAATCGCCTTCGCCGGCGGCCGTCTGGGCCACCTGGACCGCGGCTCTCGGGGTAACCAGGATCAGCACCGAGCGCTGGATTTCGTTGGTCTTCTTGTTGGAGAAGGCGTACTGGACCACGGGAACGTCCTGCAGTCCAGGCACGCCGTCTCGGGTGCTGGTCGACGACTTCTCGCTCAGTCCGCTGAGCACCAGGGTGTCGCCCACGTTCATCACCACATTGGCGTTGGCCGTGGTCTCGCCGATCTCGATCTGGTAGGCCACGCGGGGGTTTTCCGAGGTGGCGTTCAGCGATGTCCGCTGCGCCTCGACCTTGAGCTGCACGCGGCCCTGGGACACGAAGGTCGGCGTCACGGCCAGCTTGATGCCGAAGCGCTTGTCGAGCGGGACGATGGTGGTGCCGCCCTGGGTGCTGGTGGACACCACGCCTGCGCTCAGGTTGGTGCCAGAGAAGAACTCCGACGGCATCCCCTCGATGGCGGCCAATGTCGGCCGCGCCAGCACCTCGTTGACCGAACTGTTGGCGTTGGCGATGTTGAGCGAGTACGCCAGCGCCGGGACCGTCACCGCCCGCGTGATGGCGGTGCTGACGGCAGCGGCGGCGTCGCCGACGGTATTCGAGCTGGTGACGCGCGAAAACGCAGGCAGGTTGCCGGCAAAGGAGCCGAGCTGCAACGTCAGCGCGCTGAGCAGGTTGATGCCCTTGGAAGTCGACACCAGTTCCTGGGTCGATAGCAGCACCACGTCGATCAGCAGCATGCGCGGGCCGCCGGATGCGGCCTCCGACCGAGGCGGCGCGGGCATGGCCGCCGGGTCTGGCAGCGCAGGTGTGGCAGAGCCGTTGGCTGGCGCGGCTTCGGCCGCTGCCGGGCTCGCCACAGGCCGTTTGGGCGCGGGCGGCAGAGTGAAGGCCTGCGCCAGGCGAAGGGCGGGTGCCTCGGCTTCTTTGGGCGCGAAGTACGCCGGCACCCGTGCCGCGGCGGCGGGCGCGGGTCTGTCCGTGGCGGCCTGCTCGTGCTCGCGGTAGAAGGCCTTCCATTGCGCCACGCGGCGGTCGACGCGTGCGACTTCGGGTCCGCTGCCCTCGAAGGCCGCCAGCGCCATGCGCATCCGGCCGGCGTTGACGAAGTCGTCGCAGGACGCATAGACCGAAATGCTCGACCGCACGAAACCGCGGGGCGGTGCGGGCGTTGCCTTCTGGAACTGGTCGGCCATCGCGCAGGCCGTGCGCGCATCGCCGGTCAGATAGGCTGCCACCATCAGGCCGGACACCGAGACACGACTTTCCGGGTTCAACAGCAGCACGCTCGAGAACGCCAGCCTGGCGCGGTCGAACTGCTTCAGGTCCATGTGGGCCAGACCCAGGAACTCCTGCGCGATCCAGTTACTGGGGTCGATGCGCAGCGCCTGCTGGTAGCCCTCGATGGCCAGATCGGTCTTCTGCGTGTCGCCCTGGCGCGCTGCCAGGTGATAGACGAAGCCGTTCAGGAAGTGCAGCTGAGAGTTTCGGGCGTCGAGCTGCAGCGCCGCGTTGACCGCCAGCTGGGCCTGCGGCAGCTCGAGCCGCTTGATGTACCCGACCGCTTCGGTCACCTTGGCGAGCACCTCCGAATCGTGCTGACCGGCCGGCACCAGCGCGATCTTGTCGACCATCTCGATGAATGACCTCTCGGCCGTGTCGGCCCATGCGGGCGTGGCGATGCAAAGCGCTGCGGCCACGGCCGTTGCGGCCCTGGCGAAGCGGGAGAGGGCAGAGGTGTCTGGGTTCATGGGCGAAGACCGGTGGTCAAAGTGGGGGGCATCGTTCAAGGGACCTAGCGCGGCCCGGTCGACGAGAAGGTCAGCTGGTCGATCGACGAGCCGGCGCGGCCGGCCATGCAGCCGAGCTTTTCGCCCTTCGTGGGGTAGTACCTGCCCTCGGTGCCACCCGTGCCGCCGTACGGCCCATAGGTTTTCCCGGCCTTGGTGAGAAACGTGATCGAGTCGACGGTGCTGCCCGCGCGGTAGATCACTTCGTCGACGTAATCGCCAGCGTCCAGAAACACCTGGGTGTAGTTGTTGCCGAGCTGTCCATGCGCTGGCGCCCAGCCCAGCCCGTGGTACCAGAACTGCAAGCCTTGCACGGTCTTGCCGGCTTGTACGGCGAACACAGCCATGGTGTGTCGGCAGCCGGCGGCGACATCGGACCAGGCCGTTCCGCCGCCGCCGCCGGCAACCGTCGGCCCCGCGACCGGCCCGCTGTAGGCCGTGTCCGGACGGCCGTCGCGCGTACCGTCGCTGGTCAGCCAGTGTTCCATCGCGTCGGAATAGTTGTCCTTGCCGAAGGCATTCTGCAGGTCGGAATAGCGATCCAGATAGCTCGCGACACTGAAGTCGGCGCTGCCCTGGCGGCCCTGGTCGAGGCCGAGGTCCAGCCAGTGCTGCAGCACGCAGGACCAGTCGCCGTTGCCGCACTTGGCCTGCACGTCGGGGTAGCGATTGCGGTAGTACTTGACATTGAACTCGGGGCTGCCCTGGCGGCCTTCGTTGAAGCCGCTGCCGCGCCAGTGCGTGGCCAGATCGACGCCGGCCCTCACCACGTCCTGCGCGTGGTCGTAGTAGTAGTCCCAGTCGAAGACACTCGCGGCGAATTTCGGGTCCGGCCCCTTCTTGTGCTTCTTCTTGCTGCCGAGCTTCTTGAAGGCGTTGCCTGCATCGTTGAAGGCCTTGTTGGCGGCGCTGGACGAACTGGACGCCACGTTGCGCGCCTTGTCCTTGGCGTCGTCGTAGGTCTTTTGCGCCTCCGCCGCCGCCTGCTTTGCCGCGGCGTCGGCCGCATCGGAGATCTTCTTCAGCTCGGCGCTGGCGGCTGTGGCCGTGTAGCCGCCGAGCGACTTGTACTCACCCGCGATCTTGTTCAGCGCGGCTTCGAGTTCCTTGCCGACGCAGCCGGCGATCTTCGTCGGGTCGACGTTGGCGCCGCCCTGGGCTGCGAAGACATCGGCAATGTTGGTATCGGCCGCCAGTGCCACCGTGGCCTTGATCTCGAAGGGGTTCACGCAGTTCGCGGGGACATCGATGCTCAGCTTGGCGCCGACCATCGTCACCTCGACCGTCTGACCACCGAAGTTGCCCTTGAGATGGACGCGCTGGCGGTCCTTGTCGACGTCGGCCTCGGCCACCATCTTCTGGATCGTCACCTTGCCCAGCGGTCCGAGCTTGAGGCTGATGTTCTTCACCGCTTTGCCGTGCAGGCCCGAGAGCCCCGCTGTCGCGTCGATCGAACCCATTTTCTGGCCCAGGATCACCGCGTCACCGACGGCCCGCAGATAAGGGCCGTCCGGCGCCGTGGGCCCGTTCACGACGATGTTGAAGAACTTGGGGTCGTCAGGAAAGGGCTTATTGGTGTCGCCAAAGCGGTATTCCGGCACCGGCTGCGGGTTGCGCAGCTGAAACACCGACAGCGGCTGGGTAACGGTGAGCAGGGCCTTCTTGTACGACTCGATATTCCGTATGAAGCCGCCGCCGAACTGCACCAGGCGCGGGTCGGGCGTGGCCATGGCGAACATCAGGTTGGCGCTGTCCTCCATCGTGTAGCTGGGCGGTGTGGCGATGCGGAACTGGAAGTCGAGCAGGTCCATCGCACCGGCCGGGTCCAGCAGCGTCTGGAACTGCAGCAGCACCTTCTTGCCATTGACGCCCTTGAAGGTGGCGTTACCCTTGTAGCCGAAGGTCCGGGCGTTGTTGATGAAGAACGTGGCGTCGGTCAGGATCATCGGCGGCGTGGTCAATGGCACCACCGAGTTAGGTGCGAGCTGGAACTCGACATAGGCCTCCGGCGCGGCCGCCTTGGCGCCAGCCTTCTTCATCGTGTCGCCGTGGCTCATCGCCTCGGCCAGGCCCGCGCCCGCGCCGGCGCCCCCCGCCAAGTCGGTGGGGATGGGCATCACCACGGCGGCGCGCAAGGTGAGCTGATCGGCCTTGACGCCCAGGCTTTCCATCGTCAGTTTCATAGCGCCGCCCAGGCTGGCCCGCGCCGCCAGCTGCACGCCGGCTTCGAATTCGAGCGAGCTGACGTTGAAGTAGCTGTCGCGCACGATGCGTTGTAGCGCGGGCGGCATCTTGACGCTGTCCAGCACGTAGTCCGTCGTCGAAATGGAAATGATGGGCGACTGCAGAGAGGTGCCGCCCAGCACCTTCTGCACGCTGTCCTTCAGCAGCGAGGGCAGCGCCATCTTCTTGTCGATCACCAGCAGAAAGGTCTGCTGCGCCATGCCGCTGGTGAAGAAGTACAGCTGCAGCGGGCCTGAGCTGGTGGCGTAGCAGCCCTTCAGGTTGCCGCCGCACGGCGTCTTCTTCAGTCCCCCGACGAGCTGGTGCACCTCGTCCTGCAAGCCGGCGATTGGCAGCGCGCCCAGCATCTTCTTCAGGCTGGGGGTGATCTCGGGCGCGCCCTGGGCCTGTGCGGGCAACTGGCAAGTCCATGTGCCGAGCAGCAACAGGGCGGCCTTGAAGAGCAATGAGTTTTTCGTGGGCATGGGGAGCGCGGTGAACAGTCGGTTGCCCGGTTTCCCGGGATGGCTGACTCGGTGGTCAGGCCGCTGGATCTTACATCCGAATCAACCCGTGCGAGGGGTGGAGAAGCGCCTCAAAGCGGCGTTTCTGCGGCAAGCTCGAACTTGAATCAGCCCGCCGGCGCGCGGCGTGCAGGCAGCGGGAAGGCCTCGATGTCGTCCTCGTGCTCAGTCAGCCAGGTCTGCACCAGGCGCTCGTCATGCACTTTCAGATCGTCCATGATCAGAAACACCTTCTTGTTCGATCCGAGAACGAGCCGGCGCAGGAAGGCCAGCAAGGTCTTGGCATCCAGCGGTGCGTTGAACGTGGTCCAGCGCAGCTGGCCCTTGTTCGTGAGTGCAAAGATCATCGTCAGGCCGCGCCGATGTTTGCGCGCACGACCGGCCAAGGCCTTTGCCGGCGCGGGGGGCCGTTGCCCTGGGGCAGACTCGGCTGGCAGTCTGCTTCCGCCTGGCCATGAGATTTCCCCACCTTCGACCTTGGACCTCGCCAAGACCAGCGGATACCGACTCGTCAGCTAGGCATTCAGCGGCAAGGCCTCGGTCATGCCATCTTCGATCTTCGGTCGACTGGCCGAAAAGCCACATCGCTTCAGGTACAGCGCCAAGGTTCGGATCGGCAGCACGATGCCCAGTCGCTGCTCGATGAGGCGCGAGACCGCAGCGCGATCCCACAACCACTCCGGCATGGCCAGTTCGTCGGGCGTACCGTCTCTAATCTGGCGGCGCATCAGCAACTCATGCGCTGGCGTCAAGGTGCGCCCAGCACCCGGTGCGTCGCGCAGGGCCGCCGAACCGATTGCAGCGAAGCGCTTGCAGATGTCGAATACGCCGATACGGCTGAGGCCGAGTTGAAGCGCAATCTGCACATAGCTGCGGCCGGCGCGGCGCAACTCGATCACCTTGACACGCTTGCTGAACCTGGCTTCGCGCGAAAGCGAGCGCATGTCAATGGACATTTCAGTTCCGATCTGCAGGTGCGTTCGCCATCAGCCGACCCACCAGCGCGCCAAGCTCTTCCAAGGGGTGTTCCTCGCGCATCACCTGGTTTGCCGACTCCTCGAAGGTGAAGACGTTCACGCGCTCGGCGCGTCGGTAGGCCACTGCGGCGAAATGCGCCGCCCGCCCCCGGTCAGTTCATCCAGCCCCTGAATACCGGTTGACGGTTTGGCGATGTGGTCGAGTGGCATGGGAGCTGTTACCTCGCAGTAGGCGGAAGCAACGTGCCGAAACTCTGATGGGCACGCTGCGAGAAGGTCGTCATCAACAACGGAACGATCATCTCGTCCGACAACGGTGTTGCTGTCGAACCAGCGGTGAAGGCACCGCCTTGCTGCTGCATCTGGACAATGCGACTACCTGGTACTTGTGTGCCGTAGGTGCAGAGCCCCGTGGGGACAGTATGCGCCATTTCCAAACTGGCCTGTCCTCGCCAATCCTCGGCGCGGTCGAAGTTGCAAGATAACGGGGTCGCCAGGCCGCGCCTGTACGAGCGTCAGGACACGCGGCAACGGACTGTCGGTGTGCTTCTTTGCAGGCGTCGGCTTTGCGGCAACGCGTTCCGGTCCGGGAAGGGCAGCAACGGGCACTGACTTGACCGTGGCGAAAAACCGGCGAACTTCAACTGAGGGTCATGAAGAGTCAACCGCCGTCGCCGGGTGCCGAGCGCCGAGGCGAATGTCAGGTCTGGAGAAAGTTGTAAACCCCGGATCGCAGCGGGACCTGACATAGGCCTACCCAAAATGCTCGCGCCATACCCGACATTCACCCGGTAGTCCGACCTTGCTCAATCAGGTGTAGATTCCGACGATCGCTGCACCCGCCATTGGCCATCTGCAGTGAATCGTTGTTGTGTCAAATTGGCTAAGTCAAGAACGGATCGATCAGCTTCGTGCCCGTACCTGCAAAGTCCGCTACGTTGCGTGTGACCACCGTCATACCATGCTCCAAAGCCGTGGCAGCAATCATGGCATCACGTTCAGACTTCGGGTCTGGCCCATGCATCGCCGCGCATAACGTGGCCGTGGTTCCTGAGAACGGCAATATACGACCTGCAAAGTTTGCCTTTACCCCATTCAGCCAGACGCGTAATGCACTGCCTTGTGGTGGTGTGCGGCGCTCCAGCGCCAAAACCCCTTTTTCCAGTTCCAGTAGGCTGACGGCGGAAATAAACAAATGGCTGGCCGGCTTGTCCGAAGCCCATGCACGCACTTCCAGAGACTGATTCGGTTTGCCGTGACGCAACTCCAAGATGACGTTCGTATCCAAAACATACATAGTTGCCGGCCTCAAAGTAGATCAGCGACACTTATTTCTACCCGTGCCTTCTTTGGTTCAAACTCGATGCCTTCACCACCCGGAATCGAATCCATCAAGTCCAAAAGCGATACCTCTTGTTTTCCCGTGAGCTCGTAATAGTCTTCAATTTTGAGCAAGGCAAACGCCGGTCGCCCCCTGTCGGTGATGAAAACAGGGCCTTGCGCTGCTGCCCGTTTGGCTGCGCCAACATCTCGGGTGAACTCACGACTTGAACAGGTATGCACGCTCATCTAAATTCTCCCGATCAGATAATGTTTGTATGTCATGACATTTTTAGAAAAAATCAAGTTTGTCAGTGTGCTACCAAACGGACGCCGTAGACCTTTACCAGCGTTAATCAGACGGACGTGAAGACCCGGAGCAGTCTGCAGAGTTGGAACGGCAGCAAGACGCCTAGTTATTTGCAACCCAAACACCTTTTCAGGAGAACCTATGCCCAAGAATCCATGGAGCGCCAAGCGCAAACGCCAGTACACCCACATCAAGGACAGTCTCGTCGAGCGTGGCAAAGATGAACCTGTTGCCGAGGAGATTGCCGCGCGCATTGTCAACAAGGCGCGTGCGCAACACGGCGAGTCCACGGTGGCCAGCGCATCGTCGATCAATGACATGTCGGCCGGGCGCCGTGGCGGGCTGCGATCCCATCTAGGGCCGGGTGGTCGCACGCTACTGCAACTGCGCAATGAGGCACGCCAGCGTGGCCTGAAAGGGCGCTCCAAAATGGACAAGGCACAGCTTGAATTGGCCTTGCACAGATGACCTCGGCCTTGCTGCAGTCCTTGAGTCTGGCTCTGGTGCGCGCGGTGTTTGCCGGGCACTTGGGCCGGTTGACGCTGTCAAGGACGCACCTGGCATCAAGTGGAGGTGAAATTGGTTTTATGCCTGCACGCCTTCTTTCACTGCGTCTTCACTCAGGGGGGCAATCACATGTTGTGTCGGAATCTGCCGAGGGGAGTCGGAAGGTTTTGCCTCCTAGGCATCTCGCGCCAGCGGGAACTGAAAACATTTTTCTTGACTGATATGTGTGCTGGCAGACTGAGGTCTAAGCCCATGCAACCGACGATGAGGTTTACACCATTCCGGAATAGACATGACCTATACAAACACGTCGGTTGCCATGAAGACAACTTTGACTCCGCAGTCTCTTCACCTTGAAGCAGCGGTGCAACTTGACCGGGCTGCCAAGCATCACCGCCATGCGGCATTGCTTCATGATGCTGGGGACGCCGGGCAAGCTGACACACATGCGAACATCGCTCACGTGAGCACAGCAAGTGCATTGGTAAACAGTGAAAGAGCCTTAAAAGTGACTCTCTGGTGGGCAAAAACACCAGAGCAACGGCTGGATTAAATCTAGTTTTCGCCGCACAAATGGGTTGATCTCGCATTTGGATGTCGACGTTTGTTGGACCAACAGCGCAGTAAAACCCTGAAGAATAAAAAACCCGCCGAAGCGGGTTGTACCAGGGCTAAAAGCAGCGTCTAGCCGCCGTGGATTTTCATCATGACCGGCACGATCAGCAGCGCCACGATGTTGATGATCTTGATCAGCGGGTTGATGGCCGGGCCGGCGGTGTCTTTGTAGGGGTCGCCCACGGTGTCACCGGTCACAGCGGCCTTGTGGGCCTCAGAGCCCTTGCCGCCAAAGTTGCCGTCTTCAATGTACTTCTTGGCATTGTCCCAGGCGCCGCCGCCGGTACACATGGAAATGGCCACAAACAGGCCGGTCACGATGGTGCCCATCAACAGGCCACCCAAGGCAGCGGGCCCGAGGATCAGGCCGACCAGAATTGGCACCACCACCGGCAGCAAGCTCGGGATCATCATTTCCTTGATGGCCGCAGTGGTCAGCATGTCGACTGCGGTGTCGTATTCGGGCTTGGCTGTGCCTTCCATGATGCCCTTGATGTCGCGGAACTGGCGACGCACTTCCACCACCACGGCACCGGCCGCGCGGCCCACGGCTTCCATGGCCATGGCGCCGAACAGGTAGGGAATCAGGCCGCCGATAAACAGCCCGATGATGACCATCGGGTTGCTCAAGTCGAAGGTGATGTGGCTGCCATAGGCATCCAACTTGTGGGTGTAGTCGGCAAACAGCACCAGGGCTGCCAGACCGGCGGAGCCAATGGCATAACCTTTGGTGACGGCCTTGGTGGTGTTGCCTACCGCGTCCAGCGGGTCGGTGATGTCGCGCACGCTCTTGGGCATTTCACTCATTTCGGCAATGCCACCGGCGTTGTCGGTGATGGGGCCATAGGCGTCCAGCGCCACCACAATACCGGCCATGCTGAGCATGGATGTGGCCGCAATGGCAATGCCGTACAGGCCGGCCAGCGCAAAAGCGGTGTAAATGGCCACGCAGACAAACAGCACCGGCCAGGCGGTGGAGCGCATCGACACACCCAGACCGGCAATGATGTTGGTGCCGTGACCGGTGGTGGACGCTTCGGCGATGTGTTTCACTGGCGGGTATTGGGTGCCGGTGTAGTACTCGGTGATCACCACCAGCGCGGCGGTCAAAACCAGGCCAACAGCACAGGCGCCAAACAGTTTCATCTGGCTGCCGCTGGCGGCGATGGCGTTGTCAGGAATCAGCCATTGGGTGACAAAGAAGAAGGCGATCAGCGACAGCCCACCGGCCACAGCCAGGCCTTTGTACAGCGCTGGCATCACGTTTTTCATGCCGGGTGAGGCCTTGACAAAGAAGCAACCAATGATGGACGCCACGATCGACACCGCGCCGAGGGCCAGCGGGTAAACCACGGCGCTCATGCCGGCGCCGGTGACCAGCAAGGCACCCAGCACCATGGTGGCAATCAGTGTGACGGCGTAGGTCTCAAACAGGTCAGCGGCCATGCCGGCGCAGTCGCCCACGTTGTCGCCCACGTTGTCGGCAATCACGGCCGGGTTGCGCGGGTCGTCTTCCGGAATACCGGCTTCGACCTTGCCCACCAGGTCGGCGCCGACGTCAGCGCCCTTGGTGAAAATACCACCGCCGAGCCGGGCAAAGATGGAGATCAGGGAGGAGCCAAAGGCAAAACCGATCAGCGGGTTGAGTAATTGCGCCAGATTTTTGTCAGGCGTCATGTTGCCGTTGCCGACCAAGAACCAGAAGAAACCAGTCACGCCCAGCAGGCCCAGGCCCACCACCAGCATGCCGGTGATGGCGCCGCCCCTGAAGGCCACATCGAGTGCCGGGCCAATGCCCTTGGTGGCCGCCTGCGCCGTGCGCACGTTGGCTCGCACCGACACGTTCATGCCAATGAAGCCGCAAGCACCTGAGAGCACTGCGCCGACCACGAAGCCGACCGCGCTCAGACCATCCAGAAACACACCAATCAAAATGGCCAGCACGACGCCGACCATGGCAATGGTCTTGTACTGTCGGGCCAGGTAGGCGGCCGCACCGGTTTGAATGGCGGCGGCAATTTCTTGCATGCGGGCGTTGCCCGCGTCCTGGGAAAGAATCCAGCTTCGGGCCCAAAAGCCGTAGCCGACGGCGATGAAGCCGCAGATAAGCGCCAAGATCAGCGCTGAGTTGCCTGTCATGAATAGTTCTCCTGTCTGTTGTTTCGCGAGGTGGGAGTGCAACGCATGGTGCACCACCGCTGCGTTGCTTCCTCACTGTGTGCATCTTGATGTACGACAAGAGTGATTGGCCAACCGGCGCACTGTAACGCCAAAACATTGGCTTTTTGTGAATCCGCAAGTGGCAAGTAAGTAAAATCAGGGTTAATCCTGAGTGTTTCTGATTTAACTCAAATTCCAACTTCAACATAAGGCGACAAGCATGTCTTTAGATAACGTCACGCCCGGCAAAAATGTGCCCGAGCAATTTAATGTGATCATCGAAATCCCGATGAACGCAGACCCGGTCAAGTACGAGGTTGACCATGAAACCCACGCCATTTTTGTTGATCGTTTCATGAGCACGGCCATGCATTACCCGACCAACTATGGTTATGTGCCGCAAACCATCAGTGGTGACGGCGACCCGGTGGATGTGCTGGTGATCACCCCGGTGCCGCTGATTCCCGGTGTGGTGGTGACTTGCCGCGCCATTGGTATTTTGAAAATGGAAGACGAAGCCGGCATGGACGGCAAGGTGCTGGCGGTGCCGATCGACAAAATTTTGTCGCTGTACACGCGCTGGCAAAAACCCGATGACCTGAGCCCGGTGCGCCTGAAAACCATTGCCCACTTCTTTGAGCATTACAAAGACCTCGAAGCCAACAAATGGGTCAAGATTCTGGGCTGGGAAGGCCCCGAGTCCGCCAGGCAGGAAATCCTGGACGGCATTGCCAATTACAACGCAGCGCAAAAATAAGCAGATTCAACGTTGTCGACTTCAGTCGACCATGGCGGATTGGGCTCGTTGTAGGGTCGACTTCAGTCGACCATGGCAGACTTGAATGGGCTGTGCCGATGCAGCGCCCCCAGATAGTCCTGGATACCCTCACGCTCGGCGCTTAAATAGCGGTCAACCGCCGCCAGAAATTGCGGTTGCGCCAGCCAGTGGGCGCTGGTGGTGGTGACCGGCAGCAAGGCGCGCGCCAGCTTGTGCTCACCCTGGGCGCCGCCTTCAAAGCGCTGGTAGCCGTTGGCAATACACCATTGCAGCGGCTGGTAATAACAGGCCTCAAAGTGCAGGCAGTCCACCCGCTCCAGCGCGCCCCAATAACGACCGTAGGCCACCCGCTGTGTTGCTGCTGCCTGTGGGGCATGGGCGCAACTGGTGTTGATGGCGATCAGGCTGGCAGCGATGGCCTGGCCGTTGCGCTCGGCCACAAAGAGCAACCAGTCTTCGGGCATGGCGCTGGCCATGCGGGTGAAGAAGTCGCGGTTCAGGTAGGGCAAGTTGCCATGCTCCAGGTAAGTGCGTTCATAACACCGGTAAAAAAATTCCCAGTCCGCCGGGCTGATCTGGCGCCCCTCAGCCACGCGAAAACGCACGCCGGCGTCGGCCACCTTGCGCCGTTCCTGGCGAATTTTTTTGCGTTTGTCGGGTGTCAGTTGCGCCAGAAAGGCGTCAAAACCGGCGTACCCCGGCGTGGTGTTGTGCCAGTGGAATTGAACCGTGTGGCGCAGCAGCAGGCCCGACTTTTCAAAGGCCGCCAGATCGTCGTCACTGGCAAACAGGCCGTGCAAGCCCGAGAGTTGCTGGTGCTGGCAAAAGTCCAGCAGGGCAGCGGCCAGGTGCTCACGGTTGGCCTGTGTTTTTGCCAGCAGGCGGGCGCCGGGTACCGGTGTGAATGGCACGGCGCACAGGGCCTTGGGGTAGTAGGCTAGCCCATGCTGGGCATAGGCCTTGGCCCAGGCCCAGTCAAACACATACTCGCCGTGCGAGTGGGTCTTGAGGTAGAGCACACAGGCTGCCAGCGGCGCGCCCTGGCGCTCAAGCAGAAAAAACTTCGGCGTCCAGCCGGTGTCAGGTGTGGCGCAGCCACTGGCGTGTAAGGCGTGCAGGTACTCATGGCGCATGAATGGCGTAGCCTGCGGCTGGCTAAACAGCAGGGCATTCCAGGCGCTTGCGGCCACTTCAGCGGGCGAATCAAGCACCCGAATGACATAATCGTTTGCAGTGTCAGTTGTTTTCTTGTTGATCATTTTTCTGTACTTTTCATGACTCTCAAAATTTGCGTGGCCCAACTCAATCTGGTGGTGGGCGACATGACGGGTAATGTCGAAAAAATTATGGTGTCCGCCCGGACCGCCTACCAGCAGGGTGCGCGCCTGGTGCTGACCCCCGAGTTGTCCATTTGCGGCTACGCGGCCGAGGACCTGTTCCTGCGTCAGGCGTTCACCGATGCCTGTGATGATGCCGTGAAAGCGGTGGCGCTTGCGCTGGCAGATTTGAAAGACCTCAGTGTGGTGGTGGGTCACCCCACCGGCGGCGACCAGCGGACACGCTCGGTGGCGGTGCAAAGCCGCTTTAATTCGGCCAGCGTGCTGTGTGAGGGCCAAGTGGTGGCCACTTATGCCAAGCGGGAACTGCCCAATTACCAGGTGTTTGATGAACGCCGTTATTTCAGGCCAGGGCAGGGTGTCTGTGTGTTTGAAGCGGGTGCGCCGGGGGAGCGGGTCAAGGTGGGGTTGTTGATTTGCGAGGACGCCTGGTTTGAACGCCCGGCCCTGGATGCGGCGCAGGCCGGGGCCGAGTTGTTGGCAGTCATCAATGCCTCACCGTTTCATGTGGGTAAAGGCTTTGAGCGCGAACAGATGATGCGCGAGCGGGTGTTGTCCTGCGGGCTGCCGCTGGTCTACGCGCACTTGGTGGGTGGGCAGGATGAGGTGGTGTTTGAAGGCCATTCGTTTGCGCTCAATGCCGACGGTGCGCTGGCCGCTCGGGCGCCCAGTTTCATCGAAGACAACTTGCTGCTGCAGGCGCAGCACACGCCAGACTCACTGCAACTGGCGGGCGACGTGGCCCCAGAGCGCTCCGTTGATGCCGATTTGTGGGACGCCCTGGTGCTGGGTGTGCGGGACTACATTGGAAAAAATGGCTTTCCCAGTGTGCTGCTGGGCTTGTCGGGTGGCATTGACTCGGCGCTGGTGCTGGCCATTGCCGTGGACGCGTTGGGCCGGGACCGGGTGCGCGCGGTGATGATGCCGTCACCCTACACCGCCGACATCAGCTGGATTGACGCGCGTGACATGGCGGCGCGCCTGGGGGTGCGTTATGACGAGCTGTCGATCGTGCCGGAGTTTGAGGCGTTCAAAGCCACGCTCTCAGATGAGTTCAAGGGCCTGGCAGAAGACGCCACCGAAGAAAACATCCAGGCCCGAATTCGTGGCACGCTGCTGATGGCGCTAAGCAACAAGTTCGGCAGCATTGTGCTCACCACCGGCAACAAGTCCGAAATGGCCACCGGCTACTGCACCCTGTATGGCGACATGGCGGGTGGTTTTGCGGTGATCAAGGACTTGGCCAAGACCACGGTGTTTCGCCTGGCCCGTTGGCGCAATGCGCATGACCCTTATGGCACCGGGCAGGCGCCCATCCCCGAGCGCATCATCACGCGCCCACCCAGCGCCGAGCTGCGGCCCGACCAGACCGACCAGGACAGCCTGCCGCCCTACGAGGTGCTGGACGCGATTCTGGAGCGCTACATGGAAAACGATGAAAGCATCGAGCAGCTCATGGCCGCCGGTTTTGCCAGCGCCGACGTCGAGCGGGTGACGCGCCTGATCAAGATCAACGAGTACAAGCGGCGCCAGTCGCCGGTAGGGATTCGTGTGACCCACCGCAGTTTTGGCAAGGATTGGCGTTATCCTATTACCAACCGTTTTCGGGCGTGAGGTGTTGACGCTTTTCGACTGCCAGCCCGTTCCCATTTTTAATTGAGGTATTTCATGAAACAGATCACCGCCATTGTTAAGCCCTTCAAACTGGAAGAAGTGCGTGAAGCCCTGGCCGAATGCGGCGTGACCGGTCTGACGGTGACGGAAGTCAAGGGGTTTGGCCGCCAAAAAGGCCACACCGAGCTTTACCGTGGCGCCGAATATGTGGTCGATTTCCTGCCCAAGGTCAAAATTGAAGTCGTGGTGAAAACCGACGATGTGGACCGCTGTGTCGACGCCATTGTCAAGGCAGCCCATACCGGCAAGATTGGCGACGGCAAGATTTTTGTCACGGCCGTGGAGCGTGTGGTGCGCATCCGCACCGGTGAACTCGACGAAACCGCAATCTGAGCGGGCCGCGCTGACGCGCCCGGTTCAGGGTTTGGGCGGGCTGACGTCTACCAACTGCGTGCCGGCCAGCGCGTCATGCCAGAACTGCTGCCGCGGGTGAAAGCGGCTCAGGATGGCCCAGATGGCGACCCAGCCCATGATGATCACAAAGGCTTCGCCGCCTGTGAGCGCAAAGACCCAGGAGACCCCCAGTGGTGGCATGAACCATAGCCAACTCCAGAGGTAGCGCAGCAGCGCACGGCCTTGTGTCAGGGGGCGACCCGACAAGTCCAGCACCCGGATGTGCCAGGTTTTCATGGCCAGGGTTTGGCCTTTTGACCAGAGCCAGACAAAATAAATGCCAAACACCACAAACAAAAATGCCTGCAGGGCGTGGCGGTTGTCCATGGCATTTTTGGTCTGACTCAGGGTGCCAAACAGGTAGCCGGCAATAAAAACCACACCAAACAGCAGCATGCCTTCGTAAAGCCAGCAGGCCATGCGCCTGGGCAGGCTGGGGGTGGGATAGTTCAGGGGCATGGCGTCAGGATGTTGAGGGCGGTTGAGGGCACTTCCTGGCTGAAATGGGCGATGCACGGGGCCTGCGCACCGCCAGAAAGAGGTGGAATTATTGCATTGCCATGGACCGGGGCTGAAGCACGGGTTTGACAAGTGCGATAATGCCGCTTGCAAATTAAAGCAAACGGGTCAAGGTCCGGCGCAAAAATCAATGCGCCCATGGTTTTGGCCTTAAGTTTCGATGTGACACCACAAGTGTTTGCAAAGAAGCACCCAAGGTATTTCGTTAGAGAAATTCACAAAGGTTCATCATGGAAATCGCAAAAGCCGAAGTTGCTTCGGCATCAAACCCTTCAAATTCACATCCTTCTGCCAAGGCCAAGCCTGCTGCTGCAGGCGCCGAGCAAGAGCTCAGAGGCGCAGAAGTTCTCATCAAAGCCTTGCAAGCCGAAGGCGTCAAGTACGTCTGGGGTTACCCCGGCGGTGCTGTGTTGCACATCTATGACGCCTTTTTCAAGCAGGACACCATCCAGCATGTGCTGGTGCGCCACGAGCAGGCGGCAGTCCACGCGGCTGACGGTTATGCCCGCGCCACCGGTGACGTGGGTGTGGCGCTGGTCACCTCCGGCCCGGGCGTGACCAATGCCGTGACCGGCATTGCCACGGCCTACATGGACAGTATTCCGATGGTGATCGTGTGTGGTCAGGTGCCGACCCACGCCATTGGCATGGACGCCTTCCAGGAATGCGACACCGTGGGCATCACCCGCCCCATCGTCAAGCACAACTTTTTGGTCAAGGACGCGCGCGACCTGGCCGAGACCATGAAGAAGGCATTCCACATTGCCCGCAGCGGCCGCCCCGGCCCGGTGGTGGTGGACATCCCGAAAGACGTGTCGTTCAAGAAGGTGCCCTACCACGGTTATCCGCAGACGGTTGAAATGCGCTCTTACAACCCGGTGCGCAAAGGCCATGGTGGTCAGATTCGCAAGGCCCTGCAGTTGCTGCTGGCGGCCAAGCGGCCCTATATTTACACCGGCGGTGGTGTGTTGCTGAGCAATGCATCTAACGAGTTGCGCCAGTTGGTCGACATGCTGGGCTACCCTTGCACCAACACCTTGATGGGGCTGGGCGCTTACCCCGCCAGTGACCGCAAGTTTCTGGGCATGTTGGGCATGCACGGCACGGTGGAAGCCAACAACGCCATGCAAAACTGCGACGTGCTGTTGGCGGTGGGGGCGCGGTTTGACGACCGTGTGATTGGCAACCCCAAGCACTTTGCGCAGAACGAGCGCAAGATCATCCACATTGACATCGACCCGTCGAGCATTTCCAAGCGCGTGCGGGTCGATATTCCGATTGTGGGCGACGTCAAGGACGTGTTGTCCGAGATGATCGCCATGATCAAGGAAAGCGCGACCAAGCCCGACACCAATGCGTTGGGTGCCTGGTGGGACACCATTGAGGGCTGGCGCAAGCGCGACTGCCTCAAGTACGACCACGGTCAAAACGACATCATCAAGCCGCAGTATGTGGTGGAAACACTGTGGAACATGACCAAGGACGCTGACACCTACATCACCTCGGATGTGGGCCAGCACCAGATGTGGGCCGCGCAGTACTACCGTTTTGATCAACCCCGGCGCTGGATCAACTCCGGTGGTCTGGGCACCATGGGCGTGGGTATTCCCTACGCCATGGGTATCAAGCTGGCCAAGCCTGACAGCGAGGTCTATTGCGTGACCGGCGAGGGTTCGGTGCAGATGTGTATTCAGGAGCTGTCCACCTGCCTGCAATACAACACGCCCATCAAGATCGTGGCGCTCAACAACCGCTACCTGGGCATGGTGCGGCAGTGGCAAGAGGTCGAGTACGAAGGCCGCTACAGCCACAGTTACATGGATGCCTTGCCCAACTTCGTCAAGCTGGCCGAGGCTTATGGCCACGTCGGTATGCTGATCGAACGGGCGTCTGATGTGGAGCCGGCGCTGCGCGAGGCGCGTAAGCTCAAAGACCGCACCGTGTTCATGGATTTCCGCACCGACCCCACTGAAAACGTGTTCCCGATGGTGCAGGCGGGCAAGGGCATCACCGAGATGCTGTTGAGCGCGGAGGACCTCTGATCATGAAACATATCATTGCAGTATTGCTGGAAAACGAAGCCGGTGCCTTGTCCCGTGTGGTGGGCCTGTTCTCGGCGCGTGGCTACAACATTGAGTCGCTCACGGTGGCGCCCACCGAAGACCCCAGTTTGTCGCGCATGACGATTCAGACCACCGGGTCTGACGAGGTCATCGAACAGATCACCAAACACTTGAACCGCCTGATTGAAGTGGTCAAGGTGGTGGACCTGACCGAAGGGGCTTACACCGAGCGTGAGCTCATGATGGTCAAGGTGCGCGCGGTCGGCAAGGAGCGCGAGGAAATGAAACGTATGGCGGACATTTTCAGGGGCCGCATCATCGATGTGACCGAGAAAAGTTACACCATTGAGTTGACGGGTGACCAGACCAAGAACGATGCGTTTCTGGATGCCATTGAGCGCGGAGCCATTCTGGAAACGGTGCGTACCGGCTCCAGCGGTATTGGTCGGGGCGAGCGGATTTTGCGGGTTTAGTGGGTTGGGGACAGGGCTAAAGATCTGTCCCGCAGGGTTTAGTCAGTTGAGGACAGAGCAAATTTGCTGCGCAAATCTTGGTCTGTCCCGCCTTAATCAGTTGGGGACAGAGCTAAAGATCTGTCCCGCAAACTTATTTATCTTTTTTACAACGGAGTGAGCGATGAAAGTTTTTTACGACAAAGATTGTGATTTGAGCCTGATCAAGGGCAAAACGGTAGCCATCATTGGTTACGGTAGCCAGGGTCATGCCCATGCCCAAAACCTGAACGACAGCGGTGTCAAGGTGGTGGTGGGTCTGCGCAAAGGTGGCGCATCCTGGGACAAGGTTGGCAAGGCCGGTCTCAATGTGATGGAAGTCAACGACGCCGTCAAGCTCGCTGACGTGGTCATGATTTTGCTGCCCGACGAACAAATCGCCGAGGTCTATACCAACAACGTGGCACCCAATATCAAGACCGGGGGCTCCTTGGTGTTTGCCCACGGCTTCAACGTGCACTACAACCAGGTCGTGCCGCGCGCTGACCTCGACGTGTGGATGGTGGCACCGAAGGCCCCCGGCCACACCGTGCGCAACACCTACACCCAGGGTGGCGGCGTGCCGCACCTGATTGCGGTGCACCAGGACAAGAGCGGCAAGGCGCGTGACCTGGCGCTGTCCTACGCCATGGCCAATGGTGGCGGCAAGGCCGGCATCATCGAGACCAACTTCAAGGAAGAAACCGAGACTGACCTGTTTGGTGAGCAGGCCGTGTTGTGCGGTGGCGCCGTTGAGCTGATCAAGATGGGTTACGAGACCCTGGTCGAAGCCGGTTACGCCCCCGAGATGGCCTATTTTGAATGCTTGCACGAACTCAAGCTGATCGTCGATTTGATCTATGAAGGCGGCATCGCCAACATGAACTACTCGATCTCCAACAACGCCGAGTATGGCGAGTACGTGACCGGCCCCGAGGTCATCAACGCCCAGAGCCGCGAAGCCATGCGCAACGCGCTCAAGCGTATCCAGAACGGTGATTACGCCAAGATGTTCATTCTGGAAGGCCGCACCAACTACCCCAGCATGACGGCGCGCCGCCGTAACACTGCTGATCACAGTATCGAGGTGGTGGGTGCGCAATTACGCGCCATGATGCCCTGGATTGCCAAAAACAAGCTGGTTGACCAGACGCGCAACTGATCGCTGCGTGTTTTCAGAACAAAGGCTACTTCGGTAGCCTTTGTTATTATGGGCGTCATCCTGAACACAATGAATGGACGATGTGAACACACACAATACGGATCATGTAGACGGTGTGATGCTGAAAAAGCGTCGCAAAGGCATCTACATCCTGCCCAACCTCTTTACGCTGGCAGCACTTTTTGGCGGCTTTTACGCCATTGTGATGGCGATCAACGGCCGTTTTGACTTGGCCGCGGTCGGGATTTTTTGCGCCATGGTGCTTGATAGCCTGGACGGTCGCGTGGCGCGTATGACCAACACCCAAAGCGCCTTTGGCGAGCAGATGGACTCGCTGTCCGACATGGTGTCGTTTGGCGCGGCGCCCGCGCTGATCGCTTATGTGTGGGCACTCAAGGGGCTGGGTCGCTGGGGCTGGATTGCTGCGTTTGTGTATTGTGCTTGCGCAGCCCTGCGGCTGGCACGCTTCAACGTCAATACGGCGGTGGTCGACAAACGTTATTTTCAGGGTTTGCCGTCGCCCGCCGCCGCCGCGCTGGTGGCCGGTTTTATTTGGGTGCTGACCGATTTGGGCAGTGCCGGACCACAATGGGCCTGGCCGATGTTTGCCGTGTGCTTGTATGCCGGGTTGACCATGGTGACCAATGTGCCGTTTTACAGTTTCAAGGACATCCAGATGAAACGCAGTGTGCCTTTTGTGGTGATTGTGCTGATCGCCATTGGTATTGCCATCATCAACATTGACCCGCCCATCGTGATGTTTGCCTTGTTTGTGCTGTATGGCCTGAGTGGTTACGTGATTTATTTCTGGCGCAAGGCCAAGGGTATTCCCACCAGCGTCATCAGCACGTCGACAGACGAACCTGATGAACGCGGCCTGCATCAATGATGGTGCGCTGTGTTATATTGAAGCCATGCATTCAATTTCACTATTGCTAAACCTAACGTCCTGCGGGCGGAGTGGTTAGCGCGTGATTGCATCAACCCCAAAAGCCCGTCAGCATCCGCGACGGGCTTTTTTGTTGCCCAGACCCTTTTAAACGCCTTTGTAAATAGCCCAGGAGAAATGACATGTCAGACAAATTGGTAATTTTTGACACCACCTTGCGTGACGGCGAGCAGTCGCCCGGTGCCTCCATGACCCGTGACGAAAAATTGCGCATTGCCCGGCAACTGGAACGACTGAAAGTCGATGTCATCGAAGCCGGTTTTGCGGCCAGTTCCAATGGTGATTTTGAGGCCATCAAGGCCATTGCCCATGCGATCAAGGACTCCACCGTGTGTTCCTTGTCACGTGCCAATGACCGTGACATCACACTGGCAGCCGACGCGGTGCAAGGCGCCAACCGGGCGCGGATTCATACCTTCATTGCGACGTCGCCTGTGCACATGGAAAAGAAACTCCGCATGACGCCCGAGCAGGTGCTGGAGCAGGCCAAACTGGCCGTGCGTTTTGCCCGTAACCGGGTGGCCGATATTGAATTCAGTGCCGAAGACGCCTACCGCAGTGAAGAAGACTTTTTGTGCCGGGTGATTGAAGCCGTGATCAAGGAAGGGGCGACCACCATCAACGTGCCCGACACCGTGGGTTATGCCATTCCCGAACTGTATGGCAACTTCATCAAGCGCCTGCGTGAGCGTGTGCCAAATGCTGACAAAGCCATTTGGTCGGTGCATTGCCATAATGACCTGGGTATGGCGGTGGCCAACTCGCTGGCCGGTGTCATGATTGGCGGCGCACGCCAGATTGAATGCACCATCAACGGTCTGGGTGAACGTGCCGGCAACTGCAGTCTGGAAGAGGTGGTGATGGCATTGCGTACACGGCGCGATTATTTTGATCTGGACGTCGGTGTGGACGCCACCCAGATTCTGGCAGCCAGCCGCATGGTGAGCCAGACCACGGGTTTTGTGGTACAGCCCAACAAGGCCATTGTGGGTGCCAACGCCTTTGCCCATGCTTCAGGTATTCACCAGGACGGCATGATGAAGGCGCGCGACACCTATGAGATCATGCGCGCTGAAGACGTGGGTTGGACGGCCAACAAGATCGTGCTGGGCAAGCTGAGCGGGCGCAATGCGTTCAAACAGCGCCTGTTGGAGCTGGGTGTACAAATGGACAGCGAAGTTGATGTGAACCTGGCCTTTGCCAAATTCAAGGAACTCGCTGATCGCAAGAGTGAGATTTTTGACGAGGACATTCTGGCCCTGGTGAGTGAAGAAAATGTGGCCCAGAGCCATGATCAGTTTGGTTTTGTCTCCTTGTCGCAGCACAGCGAGACCGGCGAGATGCCGCAGGCCACCGTGGTCATGACCATTAGTGGCAAGGAAGTCACGGGCACGGCCAACGGCAATGGGCCGGTGGACGCCTCGCTCAAAGCCATTGAGGCGAATGTTAAAAGTGGTGCCGAGATGGTGCTGTATTCGGTCAATGCCATCAGCGGCTCGACCGAGAGCCAGGGTGAGGTGACCGTGCGCCTGCAAAGCAGTGGCCGCATCGTGAATGGCGTGGGTGCCGACCCCGATATTGTGGTGGCGTCCGCCAAAGCCTACCTGAGCGCCCTGAACAAACTCCAGAGTCAGGCAGAGCGGGTGGCGGCCCAGGGCTGATGGATGCAAACTGGTTTAACAAAATTGTGTAAGTGCTTGCTGCGACTGGACTTTTGTGTTTAAACTGACCCCCCCTGCTAACTGGCTTCAAGGAGACGCGTTCATGACCACCGATCTATCCCACTTATTCGGTAAAAAAGTGCGGGGTCTGATTTGTCTTTTGAGCTTGTTGAGTTGGTTTGCCTTGGCTCCAGCGGTTCACGCTGCCCCCACCAAAACACAAAAAACACATAAAACACAAGTCAGCAAGCATAAAAAGTCGGCGGTGGTGGCCAAGCGCAGAGTCACCAAAAAATTTGTCGCAAGCAAGCGCAAAGCAACTGCTGTCGCGATGGTCAGGCCTGCAAAACCTTCTTTTGGTCAGTTGGCAGGTTTGCACCACGCCGTTGACGACCTCAACCTCAAGTCCAGTGTGGCGCTGGTGATTGACCAGGACACCCAGGAGGTGTTGATCAGCAAAAATGACCAGGCGGTGCTGCCTATTGCTTCGCTGACCAAATTGATGACGGGTTTGATTGTCAGTGACGCCAATTTGCCCATGGATGCAATGATTACCATCACCCAGGAAGATGTCGATACCGAAAAATGGAGTAGCTCCAGATTACGTGTCGGAACCAGCCTGAGCCGTGGGGAGTTGCTGCACCTTGCTTTGATGTCCAGCGAAAACCGTGCTGCGCACGCGCTGGGTCGTACCTACCCCGGCGGCTTGGTCGTTTTTACCAGACTGATGAACCACAAAGCGCAGTTGTTGGGTATGAAAGATACCCGCTATGTGGAACCCACGGGCTTGTCCAGCAGCAATATGTCCAGTGCGCGTGATCTGGTCAAGTTGGTTGATGCCGCACATCAGCAGCCTTTGCTGCGCGAGTTGACAACCTCAACAGGTCATCAGGTGTCGGTTGGCAATCGGGTGCTGCAGTTCAACAATACCAATCGACTGGTTAAGAATCCGAGTTGGGACATTGGCCTGCAAAAAACAGGTTACATCTCCGAAGCTGGGCGTTGTCTGGTGATGCAGACCAAGGTGGCAGGTCGGCAATTGATCATGATCTTCCTGGACTCTGCCGGCAAATTGAGCCGTTTGGGCGACGCCGAGCGCGTGCGTCATTGGGTCGAATCGGCCGCCAATGCGACGGTCCTCAAAAGTGACACGCGACTGGCTGGCGGCTGATCAGGCTGCGTTGCTTGACCGGCTTCCCAGGTTGGCAGAGATTTCCTGGGCCGTCGCTCTGAGTTTGGGCAACCACGACTCGTCCAGCCGACCTGCCGGCGCCGAAATTGACAAACCCGCCACCAGCTTACCCTGGTCATCCAGAATGCCGGCTGCCATGCAGCGTACCCCCAGTTCCAGTTCTTCATTGTCACTGGCATAACCATCACGGCGCACTTTGGCAAGCTCGCGCTCAAGTGCCGGCAGTTGCGTCAGGCTGTTACGTGTGTGACCACTGAGGCCGGTGCGTAATGCATAAGCCCGGACTTTTTGGGCATCATCGGCTGCCAGAAATAATTTCCCTACCGATGTTAGGTGCAAGGGCGCTCGCCCGCCAATGGCACGGATCACCTGCATGCCCGAGCGTTCGCTGTAGGCTCTTTCCACGTAAATGATTTCGTCGCCCTGGCGGATGCTGAGGTTCACCGCTTGTTGCGTCAGGCGGTGCAATTCCCGCATTGGATCAAGTGCGGCGTCACGCACATTCAACCGATTCTTGACCAGATTGCCCAATTCCAGCAGGCGCATGCCCAGGCGGTAACTGCCGGCTTGGGGATGGTCGACATAACGCCCCAGCACGAGGTCATTCAAAATACGGTGTGCTGTGGAGGGGTGGAGACCGGTTTTGGCGCTGATTTCTTTGAGTGAAATGGCCTCTTCCTGGGAGGCCAGCACATCCATCAGGGTCATCATGCGTTCAATGACCTGGATGGCTGGTGTGGCGGGTAGGGGGGAGTCAATTTTTCGCATGCAAGATATGAAGGATTGATTTGATTTTACCTTGTGAAATTTTCATGGGGTAAATGATGGATGTCCATCTTGTGGTCCATCACAAGCCACCGGTTTTGGATCAAAAGTTCAAACGGCTTGAAGCGTGTTTTGTAAGACATCTTTGGGCTGTTTTCGACCCAATACCCTAGGTAAAGATAGGTCAAACCTCTGGCTTTGGCTTGCTGGATCTGCCAAAGCACGTTGTAAGTGCCATAAGAATGGCCAGGCTCAGGTTCAAAAAAGGTGTAAACCGCAGACATGCTCTCGTCGAGCTGGTCGATGATGGCGACCATTTTAAGAACGCCGGGCGCGTTGCCGGGTGATGGTTCGCGAAATTCGACCAGCAGGGAGTCAACATGGCTGTCGATGAGAAAGTCCTGGTACTGTGCCCTGTCATCGGCATCCATACCGCCACTTGGGTGACGTGCCTGTTGGTAGCGCTGGAACAGGGCAAAGTGCTCTGCAGAGAAAAATGGGGCGTTGATGGTGGTCGTTAAATGATGATGCTGTAACCAGGCACGTTTTTGACTCCGATCAGGCCGGAAGTCTGCCACCGGTACGCGCAATGACTGACACGCTTGGCAGTGATCACAATGCGGACGGTAAAAAAACAAGCCACTGCGCCGAAAACCATTACGTATCAACGCCGAATAAGCTGCCGTATCGATCAGGTGTGCAGGTGTGGCCACCTGCGAGCGGGCCAACTGCCCGTCAAGATAACTGCAAGGGTAGTTTGCCGTGGCATAGAACTGAAGCGTTTTGAGTGCTGTTTCCTGGGACTGATTCACACTAAAGCCGTTTTGAATGCAAAGAAGTGTTGCCAGTATAGGGACTGAAAATGCCAGTCTATGGTCGGGCCCTGAGCCAGGGCCTGAACCCGCTTGACAAACACCGATCTGGGTATTTCGTGCGCACCCAAAGACTTGAGATGCGAGGTGTTTTGTTGACAATCAATTTGGCTGATCTGATGCTGGCGGCACAGACTGACCAGGGCCGCCAAGGCAATTTTGGAGGCATCGGGCTGGCGGTAAAACATCGACTCGCCAAACACTGCTTGCCCCAGCGCGACGCAATACAGGCCGCCTGCCAGTTCACCCTTGATCCAGGTTTCAATACTGTGGGCAAAACCCGCATGGTGCAGGTCGATGTAGGCGTTGATCATGTCGGGCAGGATCCAGGTACCGTCGTCACCATGTCTGGGGCTGGACGCGCAGGCTTGTATGACGCGTGCAAAGGCGCTGTCAATGCGGATTTCGCAGTCTGGTTGATGGACAAATTTTTTCAGGGTTTTTTTCAGCGAGAGTGATAGCTTGAATCGATCGACTTCAAGCACCATACGTGGCTCCGGACTCCACCACAGAATGGGTTGGTCGCTGCTGAACCATGGAAAAATGCCATTTTGGTAAGCGTTTTGGAGCGTAGTGACCGACAAATCTGCCCCGGCGCACAACAGGCCAGGGGCTACGGTGTTACATCCCCAGGCCGTGTTGACCGGCGGAAAAGCTTCGCCGCTGGCAAGCCAGGGCAACGGGACGTGGGCGTGTGTCATTTAACGGTGATGCAAGGTGATTGCACGGGCGGTATCGTTCAAAAACAGCGGCTTCAGCGATTACAATATGCGAGTCGGGGCGTAGCGCAGCCTGGTAGCGCATCTGGTTTGGGACCAGAGGGTCGAAGGTTCGAATCCTTTCGCCCCGACCATTACATTGTACAAAGGCCTTTAAGGAGTGATTCTTAAGGGCCTTTTTCATGTGCGCTTTTCCGTGATGAGGCTTGAAGTGACCCATAAAGGCGATACTGCCATGCCTTAACCCTTCCGGAGTTTTCCATGCCACGCCCGATTCTTGACGAAACACAGATGCATCCTGCGATCCGCAGCAAGGTCGCGGGCCATCAACAGGCGATTGTTCAGGAGGTTATGGCAGCGGTCAGGGACAACGATGTGGTGGTGGTTGGTATGGGGTGGAACCCTTTCCCCAAGAAGGCCCGTAAGGCGCTGGACGTGGTGAACCAGCCTTACAAGTACTTGGAGTACGGCAACTATTTCAATACCTGGCGTGAGCGAAATGCACTCAAGATGTGGACCGGTTGGCCCACCTTTCCGATGGTGTTCGTCAAAGGCGTGTTGGTGGGTGGCGCCAGCGAGCTCAAGGCACTGATTGACCGTGGTGAGTTAAAAGAACCATTGCTGCAAGCTGAGTAAGGGCGGCGATTGAACGCGGGCTGCTGCGCCGGGCATTCGATGGATGCGCTGACACTTTGGCAATGCCTGCAAAATTTCGGGAACGGTGTTGCTCAACGAGATCGGGGACATGGCCCAGTCAGCGGGGTGTTGCCGCATGGCTCATTTTTTTCAGCTGGTAAAGCGCTTCCAGCGCTTCCTTCGGGCTCAAGTCATCGGGGTTGATGGCTTCCAGGGCGATGTCGACCGCGCTGCTGGTCATGACCTCGGTCACGGTGGGTAGCGCGAACAAGTCGATCTGGGCCTGCTGGGTTGACGCCTGCGTCTCCAGTGCTTCCAGGGTCTGGCGGGCCTGGTTCAGTACCGCAGCAGGCATGCCGGCCAGGCGTGCCACCTGGATACCGTAACTCTTGCTGGCCGGACCCGGTTGGATTTCGTGCAAAAACACAATGTTGCGGCCCGACTCGGCGGCGCTGACATGCACGTTGATCGCGCCATGGTGGCTGGCCGGAAACTCGGTCAACTCAAAGTAGTGGGTGGCAAACAGGGTGTAGGCCTGGGTTTTGTCATGCAACTGGGTGGCTATGGCACTGGCCAGGGCCAGGCCGTCAAAGGTGCTGGTGCCGCGGCCAATTTCATCCATTAACACCAACGAGTTGGGCGTGGCCGCATGCAAAATCTGTGCGGCCTCGGTCATTTCCAGCATGAAGGTCGACTGGGCGTTGGCCAGGTCATCGGCCGCGCCAATGCGGGTGTGGATGGCATCGATCGGCCCCAGGCGACAGCGTCTGGCCGGCACATAACTGCCCATGCTGGCCAGCAGCGTGATCACTGCAATCTGACGCATGTAGGTCGATTTACCGCCCATGTTGGGGCCGGTGATGATCTGCATGCGCTGCTTGGGACCAAGGTGGGTGTCGTTGGCAATAAAGGCGCCGACGCTGGTCTCGGCCAGACGCGCCTGCACCACCGGGTGGCGCCCGGCCTCAATGTCCAGGCAAGGTTCTTTGGCAAATTGGGGCGCATACCAGTCCAGCGTCAGGCTGCGCTCGGTCAGCGCACACAAGGCATCGAGTGTGGCCAGTGCGCGCGCCAGTTCGGTCAATGCGGGGACAAAGGGTTGCAAATGGTCGAGTACCTGCTCATACAGAAATTTTTCGCGCGCCAGGGCACGTTCCTGGGCGCTGAGCGCCTTGTCCTCAAAGGCTTTGAGCTCGGGGGTGATGAAGCGTTCGGCGTTTTTCAGGGTCTGGCGACGGCGGTAATCATCGGGCACCTTGTCGAGCTGGCCTTGCGACACTTCAATGAAAAAGCCATGCACCCGGTTGAACTGCACGCGCAAATTGGCAATGCCGGTGCGGGTTTTTTCTCGGGTTTCCAGGTCCAGCAGGAAACTGTCGCAATTGGTCTGGATGGCGCGAAGCTCATCCAGGTCCGAGTCAAAACCAGAGGCAATCACACCGCCGTCGCGCACCAGCGCGGCGGGCTCGGCTGTAATGGCGCGCTGCATCAATTCTGCGCAGCCGGGCGGTGGCAAGAGACCGCTGGCCAGGGTTGTCAAATAGGACTCAAGTCCCTGCAGGACCGGGACCAGCAGTTCGGTTTTTTGCAAGGTCAACTGCAAGCCGACCAGTTCGCGTGGTCGCACCTGGCGCAGCGCAATACGGGCCGTGATGCGCTCGACATCGGTGCTGCCCTTGAGCTTGTCGCGCAGCTTGGCCCAGGGTCCCGCGCCAGCCGATAGGGCAGGTCCATCACGCAAGGCGGCAATGGCGCTGAGGCGTTGCTGGGCCTCGGTGCGGTCGCGCTTGGGTGACACCAGCCAGCTTTTCAGCAGGCGGCTACCCATGCCGGTCATGCAGGTGTCGAGCAAGGAAAACAGGGTCGGGGCGTCTTCACCGCGCAGGGTTTGCAGCAGTTCCAGGTTGCGCCGGGTGCTTTGCGGCAGGTCGATGAGTTCGCCCGCGCGTTGCACCCGCACGCGGTGGATGTGGGTGAGCGCCCGGCCCTGGGTGTGCTCGGCATAGGTCAGCAGCGCGCTGGCGGCAGCTTGGGCCTGCACCAGGTCTTGCGCTTGCCAGGGTGCCAGGCTGGCGGCTTGTAAATGCTCCAGCAGCTTGCGTTGGCCCAGGCTGGCCTCAAATTGCCAGTCAGGCCGCACCGAGATCGACATGGCACCAGTCGCGGGCAGGCTGCGCAGTCGGGCCTCGAACGCTGGGGTGGCGCCGGCGCTGAAGATCAGCTCTCCCGGGGCAATTCGGCTCACCCAGTCGGCCAGTTCATCTGGCGCACACTCGGCCAGATGCACCTCGCCTTGCGTGACGCTCAACCAGGCCAGGCCGCAGCTGTTACGCGCGCCCTGGTGCACCGCCAGTAGCATCGACTCGGTCTTGTCGCCCAGCAGTTCCAGGTCGGTCAGCGTGCCAGGCGTTACAACTCTCACCACCTTGCGTTCCACCGGGCCTTTGGCGGTGGCCACATCACCGACCTGCTCGCAAATGGCCACCGATTCACCCAGCTTGATGAGCCGCGCCAGGTACGTGTCGACCGCATGAAACGGCACGCCCGCCATCACCACCGGGGCACCCGCAGACTGGCCACGCTGCGTCAGCGTGATGTTGAGCAGCCGAGCCGCTTTTTCTGCGTCCGCAAAAAACAGCTCGTAGAAATCTCCCATGCGGTAAAACAGCAGGGTGTCGGGATAATCTGCCTTGAGGCCCAGGTACTGGGCCATCATGGGGCTATGTGGTTTTTCTGTGTCGGTCATTGGCGGAAGTCTAGCAACTTCAAATTGACTTGAACCCGACCAGCTTGTCACGAAAGGCGTCTGGCATGGGGACCACCTTGCGGTTTGGGTAGTTGAAGAAGACGATACCAGTCTTGCCTCGGGTCACCTCGCGCTGGGTTGACTGTTCGGTCATTGACCAAACCATGTCAAAACCTTTGTGACCCAGGTCGGTTGCACCCATGCGCAAAACCATCACCTCGCCGTGAAACGCCTCTGAGCGGTACTGCAACGCAGCGTCGGCCACCAGGATTCCAACACCTTCGACGTTGAGTTCGGTGTAGCCAAGTGACTTGAAGAACCGGACACGTGCCTCTGACACCAGGGTGAGAAGCAGTGCATTGTCCAGGTGGCCACCGTAATTCAGGTGGCTCTGGTAAATCGTGATGTCGGTGGAGAAGGCGAATTGACTGGGGAGCCGAATTTGGATGCGAGCCATGGAATGGGAACTTCAGAGGTGTATCAGGTCTGGATTTGACCACGGTAGCTTGCCATTTGGCTGACAGCCTATGCTGCTCCCATTTTGAAGCTGTCGCCTTGCGGTCAAGTCCTTGCGGTTTCCCTGGCGCCCCACATGAGATGTCGGCGCGCCATTGCGAGCGCGCCGACGCCCTCAGTCGTCGAGCAGCGACAGGTTGCGCACAGCGCCCTTGTCAGCCGACATGACCAGCTTGGCGTAGGCCTTGAGCGCGCTTGAGACCTTGCGCGGGCGGGACAGGGCGGGCTTCCAGCCTTTGGCATCTTGCTCGGCGCGGCGCCGGGCCAGCTCGTCGTCGGACAGCAGCACGTTGATGCTGCGGTTTGGGATGTCGATGCGGATGCGGTCGCCATGACGTACCAAGCCAATGGCGCCGCCAGCGGCTGCTTCTGGCGATGCGTGGCCAATCGACAGGCCCGAGGTGCCGCCCGAGAAGCGGCCATCGGTCAGCAGCGCGCAGGCTTTGCCCAGGCCCTTGGACTTGATGTAGGACGTGGGGTAGAGCATTTCCTGCATGCCCGGGCCGCCCTTGGGGCCTTCGTAGCGCACGATCACCACGTCGCCGGCCTTGACCTGGTCGCCCAGCACATGCTCGACCGCCTCGTCCTGCGACTCGGTGACATGGGCCGGGCCTTCAAACACCATCAGCGCGTCATCGACTCCGGCGGTTTTGACCACGCAGCCGTTCAGTGCAATATTGCCCACCAGCACCGCCAACCCGCCTTCCTGCGAGAACGCGTGTTCGCCAGAACGGATGCAGCCCTCGGACCGGTCCGTGTCGAGGCTGGGCCAGCGTGTGGCCTGGCTGAACGCGACCTGGCTGGGTTTGCCAGCCGGGCCGGCCATGTAGAACTTGTGCACCTCGGCCGACTGGGTGCGCATGATGTCCCACTGGTCCAGCGCGTCCTTCAAGGTGGCGGTGTGCACCGTGGGCACGTCGGTGTGTAACTTGCCAGCGCGGTCCAGCTCGCCCAGAATGCCCATGATGCCGCCGGCGCGATGCACGTCCTCGATGTGGTACTTCTGCGTGTTGGGGGCCACCTTGCACAGCTGCGGCACCACGCGGGACAGGCGGTCAATGTCGGCCAGGGTGAAATCGATCTCGGCCTCTTGCGCAATCGCCAGCAGGTGCAGGATGGTGTTGGTGGAGCCGCCCATAGCGATGTCCAGCGTGATGGCATTCTCAAACGCCTTGAAACCGATGGAGCGCGGTAGCACCGACGCGTCGTCCTGCTCGTAGTAACGCTTGCACAGTTCCACCGCCAGGTGACCGGCGCGTTTGAACAGTTGCTCGCGGTCGACATGGGTGGCCACCACGGTGCCATTGCCAGGCAGGGACAGGCCCAGCGCTTCGGTCAGGCAATTCATCGAATTGGCGGTGAACATGCCCGAGCAGGAGCCACAGGTGGGGCAGGCCGAGCGTTCGACTTCGGCTACTTCCTCGTCGGACACATTGGGGTTGGCGGCCATCACCATGGCGTCAATCAGGTCGAGCTTGATGACCCCCAGCTTGGTCTTGCCGGCCTCCATCGGGCCACCGGACACAAACACCACCGGAATGTTCAGGCGCATGGCGGCCATCAGCATGCCGGGGGTGATCTTGTCGCAGTTGGAGATACACACCATGGCATCGGCGCAATGGGCGTTGACCATGTACTCGACCGAGTCGGCAATGATGTCGCGGCTCGGCAGCGAATACAGCATGCCGTCGTGGCCCATGGCAATGCCGTCGTCCACCGCGATGGTGTTGAATTCCTTGGCCACGCCGCCCGCCGCTTCAATCTCGCGCGCCACCAGTTGGCCCAGGTCCTTGAGGTGCACATGGCCGGGGACAAACTGGGTGAAGGAGTTCACCACGGCGATGATGGGTTTTTGAAAATCGTCGTCCTTCATGCCGGTGGCACGCCAGAGCGAGCGGGCGCCAGCCATGTTGCGGCCGGCAGTGGAGGTTTTGGAGCGGTAAACAGGCATGGTTCGTCTCTTTCGCCAAGTGCGATGAATGTTAGTGTTTGGAATGCGCGGCGGCGGGTCGCAGCGCACGCCCGGCCATTATCGTTCGGTGCTACCGTGCCCCAGATGTGTGTCAAATCAAGTTGCCTTTCAAATCGGCGAAAATGACCGCAGCATCCTATAACTTACATCGGGTCAATACCTTGCAAACCACCAAATACAAAATCTGGGTTCAGCTTTTGACCACCATTGCGGTCGCGCTGCTGGTCGTTTGGACTGGGGTCATCATCTGGCAGGGCCATGTCACGCGCCAGGCGGCTTTGGCGCAAGCCGCAGATTTTTCAAACAGCATGCACGACGCCACCATGGCCGGCTTAACCGGCATGATGGTGACCGGCACTGTGGCCCAGCGCGATGTGTTCCTTGATCAGATGAAGCAACTTGGTTCGATTCGCGATGTGCGGGTGCTGCGCGCCGAAGCGATCACGCGCGTCTTTGGTGCAGGCACCGAAAAAGATGACAGCCAGCCCGATGCACTAGAACAGCAGGTGTTGCAAGGCGGCAAGGACATTGTGCAGGTGGAGTCTGACGACAAGGGCGAATATCTGCGCGCCGTGCGCCCCGCGCTGGCCCTGAAAAATTCGCTGGGCAAAGACTGCACCACCTGCCATCAGGTGCCAGAGGGCACGGTGTTGGGTGTGGTTAGCATGAAAGTGTCCTTGAACAAGGTCAACGCCAGTTTGGCCGACCAGCGGCTCAAATCGATTCTGGCTGCCCTCATCACCTGCATTCCGGTGCTGATGCTGATTTACCCGTTTATTCGCCGCGTGGTCACCCGGCCACTCGAATACTGCGTGCAGGTGGCGCGAGGCATCGCTGCCGGCGACCTGACTCAGCAGGTGGAAGTGCGCGCCAACAACGAAGTGGGTGAACTGGAACAAGCCTTGAAAGACATGAACACCAGTCTGGAAGGCATCGTGCACCAGGTGCGCGTGGGCACCGACACCATTTTCAGCGCGTCCAGTGACATTGCCAGCGGCAATCTGGACTTGTCACAACGCACTGAATTACAAGCTAGCTCACTGGAAAACACCGTGGCCTCGATGGCCGAGGTTACCGCTGCTGTCAATCAGAATGCCGCGCATGCGCGCCGTGCCAGCCAGATGGCGCAAAACGCCTCCGACGTGGCGCTGCGCGGCGGTGAGGTGGTGTCGGGGGTGATCGACACCATGGCCTCGATCAACATCTCGTCCAAACACATCGTTGACATCATCTCGGTGATTGACGGCATTGCGTTTCAGACCAACATCCTGGCGCTCAACGCGGCGGTAGAAGCCGCCCGCGCAGGTGAGCAAGGTCGGGGCTTTGCGGTGGTGGCATCCGAAGTGCGTGGCCTGGCTAAGCGGTCGGCCGATGCAGCGCAAGAAATCAAGGCCCTGATTGATGATTCCGTAACCAAGGTCGAAGCCGGCAGCAGCCTGGTGCAGCAAGCGGGCAGCACCATGAACGACATTGTCGACAGCATCCGGCATGTCACCACCATCATGAGCGAGATCGCGGCCGCCAGCGCTGACCAGACGGCCGGCATGGCGCGTGTGGGCGGTGCCATCGACAAAATCAACGAAGTCACGCAGCAAAACGCGGCATTGGTAGAGCAAGCGGCAGCGGCCGCGCAGTCGCTGCAGGATCAGGCGCGGCATCTGGAACGCGTGGTCAGCGCGTTCAAGGTCACGCAAGCAAAACACGCCTGAGCCAGCAGCGCAAGTTTTTTCAGATGTCGCCATGGCTGGCTCCGACTCGCAGCGTTTGCGGGCTTTCCGGACTGTCCTCTTTGCGCGTTTCATGAGCAGAGCCTCTGGGCCTGTTATCGACTTCAGTCGACCTGGCGGACTGAAGTCCGACCTATAAGGTTCATGGTCCGTGTTCGATAATTTTGCCTGGTCAGCGCTTATATGATCACGGGGCAGCCACAATACCCACCCAATGAATCCTTCCCCCCATGCCCTGTTTTCCCGCATATCCGGCGCGCGCCGTGCGTTGCAGGCCATTGAATGGGCTGCACCCTGGCTGGCGCCGTGGCGCGAACGCGGTGAGGCGGTGGCGCACAGCGTGTGCGCCGGCATGGCGCAGCCCGCTGCGCTCAACCAGGCAGGGCAGGCACCGGTGCGCTTTGTGCCGCAAAGCGACTTGCCTGCCGGCATGGCCTATGAACAGTACATTTTTGACACCGGGTGCGTGCCGACCCGGGACGGCTTGCATGACTTTTTCAACGGGCTGGTGTGGTACGCGTTTCCGCTGACCAAACTGCGCCTGAATGCCTTGCAGGCCGCGCAGATTGCGCGCACCGGCATCCAGCCGGTGCGGGGTCCTGCGCGGGATGCCCTGACGGTGTTTGACGAAAATGCGGCGCTGCTGCAGGCGCCCGACGCCGTCTGGGACGCGCTGGTCGCCAAAGACTGGCAGCGTCTGTTGCTTGACTTGCGCCCGCTCTGGCAGCAGGCCCGGCTGGTTTTGTTTGGCCACGCCTTGATGGAAAAGCTGGTGTTCCCCAGAAAATCGATCACAGCCCATGTCTATCGTGTGCTGGGCGCAGGCGACACAACAGCCGACATGGATGCCTGGCTGGCGCAAGACCTCACTGCCGATAAACTGGCCACCAAGCCGTTTGCCCATTTGCCGGTGCTGGGCGTGCCCGGCTGGTGGGTCGCTAATGAAGACCCTGCGTTTTACCAGGATGCCAGCGTGTTTCGGCCGTCCAAAACGTTTGAGCCCCGCAGTCTGTAGCCCGGATGGTGCTGCGCGTCTTCCGGGCTACACGCTTTGCGCACCCGCTAAAATCGCGTCCCTCTCTCATTGATCCGATCATCCCGTTCACTTTTTCATGACGCGAGCCCTGACGCGTACCCACTTCCACAGCTCCCGACTCATTTGTACCCTGGCCGACCTGTCACTTTTAGAGACGGTCGCGCCGGGGGTTGCTTTTGCAGAAAAGCTGGGTCTATGGGTGAGCTTTACCGACGCCATTAACCTGTCCGTGGTGCACAGCGCCAGCTTCACCGAGCACCCCAGCAAAGCTAAACCGCTGGTTGGGGTCGCCGGAGCGGCTGCGGGTGTGGCGCTGGGGCAGGCCTTTGCAGCGGTGCGGGCAGGCCTGGTACGTTCGATCAACCGGGCCGGCGCGGAGCTGCCCGCGCCAGAAGTGGATGCGCCCACTGACTTGGCGACCGTCTACGCACCCTACCTTCGCTACTATTTGGCGCAGCAACGCGAGATCGAACTCAAACTTTATCCGCTGCGGCTGCAGGTGCGCGCGGTGCTGGCGCGGGCCTCGGCCGAGATACGCAAGCTGGCCGCGCTGGACGCCGCGATGGACCAGATACTGTGCGAGCGCGAGAGCAAATTGCTCCTGAAAGTGCCAGCACTGCTTGAAAAACGCTTCAGGCAATTACACGCTGACCATCAGCAGGCGCTGGCGGCCACGCAACAGGCCGACAACCCGGCGCTGTGGTTGCAGCCGGGTGGCTGGCTGGCGGGTTTTTGCCAGGACATGCAAACCGTGCTGATCGCCGAGCTGGACCTTCGTTTGCAACCGGCGCTGGGCTTGATGGAAGCCCTGCAGCAGGATTTGATACTTAGAAAACACAACATCAATGAATAAAAATTTGTTTGCGGGCGCCTTTTTGTTGGGCGCGATCGTGGTGGTTTGGGTCGGCGCCGGGTTTGTTGGCGCACCAGGTCTGGCGCTGGGGATGACGGCCGTGATCGCTGCGGTCTATGGGGTCGGCGCGCTCGAATTGCGCCAGTTTCGACAGGCCAGCGCCACCTTGGCCACCGCGCTTGACACGGTTCCTGAGCCATTGCCGGACTTGGCTGACTGGCTTGACGGGGTCCATCCCGCACTGCAGAACCCGGTGCGCCTGCGTATCGAAGGCGAGCGCGTCGGCTTGCCTGGCCCGGCACTGACACCTTATCTGGTTGGGCTGCTGGTGATGTTGGGCATGCTGGGTACCTTTTTGGGCATGGTCGTCACCCTCAATGGGGCCGCATTTTCGCTCGAGGGCAGCACTGATTTACAGGCCATCCGGGCGGCACTGGCGGCCCCGATCAAGGGCCTGGGGCTGGCATTTGGCACCTCGGTGGCGGGTGTGGCCACGTCGGCCATGCTGGGCCTGATGTCGGTCCTCAGCCGCCGCGAACGGGGGCAGGCGGCGCAACGGCTCGATACCAAAATAGCGACAACATTGCGCGGTTTTTCTTTGGCACACCAGCGCCGGGAAGCCTACCGGGCGCTGCAGTTTCAAGCCCTGGCCCTGCCCGAGGTGGTGGGCCAATTACAGGTGCTCATGGTGCAGATGGAACGTATGAGCCAGCAGGTCAATGACCGCTTGCTGAGCAATCAGGACAGTTTTCACAGCGAAGTGAAAGGTGTTTACACCGACCTGGCCACCTCGATCGACCAGTCGCTCAAGACCAGTTTGGCCCAAAGCGCCCGGCTGGTCGGCGAAAGCATCAAGCCAGTGGTCGAAGCCACCATGGCTGGCGTGGCCCAGGAGGCGCGGGCGCTGCACCAGCGCGTGACCGATGCCGCACAACAGCAACTCGATGGGCTCTCTGAACGGCTGGGTGCCCAGGCGCTGGCACAGCAGCAGCAGGTGTGCAGCACGCTGGCTCAGACGGCACAGGAAATCAACGAGCAGGCGCAGGCCAACGCCAGCCGCACCCTGGCCGAGCTCACCCGGCTGATGGATGCCGCAGCAGAAGCGCCGCGCGTTGCCGCCGAAGTGATCGGGCAACTGCGCCAGCAGCTCTCTAACAGCCTTGCGCGCGACAACGAATTGCTGCAAGAGCGCAGCCACATCATGACCGCGCTGAATGCCCTGCTTGCGACCATCAACCAGTCATCGCAGGAACAGCGCGCGGTGATCGATGCGCTGGTGGCGTCTTCGGCGGCAGCGCTCAACCAGGCCGGCAGCCAATTTGCCGGGCAGATCAGCCAGGAGACCAACAAGCTCGCGGGTATGGCCGATCATGTCAGTCACTGCGCCGCAGAGGTCAGCAGCAGCGCGCTGGAAGTCTCGAGCTTGAGCGACGCCTTCGGGTTTGCGGTGCAGTCCTTCAATGAGGCCAACGACAAGCTGATTGGCAATTTGCAGCGTATTGAGGCGGCCATGGACAAATCGATGGCGCGCAGCGACGACCAGCTGGCCTATTACGTGGCCCAGGCGCGGGAAATCATTGACCTCAGCCTGATGTCGCAAAAAGAAATATTTGAAGCGCTGCGCCAACTGCCCGCGCGGCAAGCACGCTTGGCTGAAGAGGTGAGCTAATGGAAGACCATGACGGTATTGCGCAAACGGCGCCGGTCTGGGCTGTTTTTGGTGACCTGATGTCGGGCCTGTTGGGGGCGTTTGTACTGATCCTTGTCGGCGTGCTGGGCGTCCAGCTGGAGTTGGCCGCCAACCTGAAAACCGAGATCAACAAACGTCAGGTGGAAGAGCAGCGTCGCATGACGCTTGAAAGAGCCCTGGCGATTCCGCTGGCCACAGGGCGCATCACCTTGAACAATGGGCGCATTGGTATCAGCGGGCGCGTCTTGTTCTCGTTGAATTCTGACCAGCTGCAGCCGCAGGGGCGGCAACTGCTCAACAGTTTGGTCAGCCCGTTGCGGGCTTATCTGGCCTCGCGTGATGAACTGCTGATGGTGAGCGGCTTTACCGATGATCGGTCCATCCGCGATGGCAACGCACGTTTTGTGGACAACTGGGAGTTGTCGGCCCAGCGCGCCCTGACCGTCACGCGGGCCTTGATTGACGAAGGCATGCCATCGTCGCTGGTGTTCGCCGCCGCCTTTGGTGCCGAGCAGCCGGTCGCCCCGAACAGCGACGAGGCAGCGCGCGCGCAAAATCGGCGTGTAGAAATGGCGCCGGTGCCCAAAACCGGCAATGTCAAAGCGACCGCGTCGTGACTCAGGTTGGGCATGGCGACAAGCAGCCTTTAAGGTCAGAGACCTCGCAGACCCTTAGCGGGGAAATCGCGGCTTTGCGGCTGGCGGGTGCAGAACATTTTGACCCGGTGCGCCTGGTTTACTTGCAAGCGCTGGCCAAGCGCGCGAATGCCCACCCAGGCCAAGTCAAGCAACTGCTTGACGTCAAACTGGTGCAGGCGCTGCTGGCTTTGAGAACACGCTTTGAACAGGCACAAGCCGATGCGCAGAACGCCATGGTCCGCGCCGTTGCTCATGACCCGCAGGCCGCTGCCGATCTGCAGCAGCTGTTTACCAAAGGTGATTTCAAGGCGGTGCACCGATCTCTGGCCGCACTGCAGGCTCCGGCGCCACACGCTGCTTTGGGTGAGCTGGTTCGGTCCCTGGCGCAACAGGTTCCCGCCCATGCGGACGCGGGTTGGGAGGATGGCGTCAACGCAGCTGCCGGATCACGCCCGGAGCTCAAATCCATGCGGTATTTCCGCAATACCTGGTCCAAACTCAGCGTTGACAATCAGCTGAGCCGTGCGCTGGACCAGGCGCCAAAGAACGCCGGACCGATCAATTCGCACCGGCTGGTGTTGCGTTCGCTGGCCTTGATGCGCGACATCTCGCCCGACTACATCAACCGGTTTACCTCGTACCTCGACACCTTGCTGTGCCTGGACCAATGCGACCAAGAGGCGCAAGCCAGTGCCAAAAAGGCCGGGGCTACGCCAGCCGGGAAAAAGACAACCGGTCGGCGGGCCAAGTCCCGGTAAGGCGGTGTGGCGGTCTGTTGGTGGCACACCAGCAGCCTGTCGCGTACAGATGTCAATTCATGGCGTTGCCGGCTTTTTTGAGGATGTTGTACAACGCATCCTTGATCAGCAGCTTTTCTTTCTTCAGCTGTTCAATTTCGTCATGTGTGCCGGGCTCAAGGTGTGCCTCCATGTGCCTGATGGTCTGGTCCAGTGTGTTGTGCTTTTCAAACAGACGCACAAAATTGAGATCGGAGACCTTCAATTGGCTGATTTGATCGCGGAATTCTGGAAACATTGGACATCCTTAAAAGAGCAGATACACCCGAACGCTAGACTGCGACGATGCTGCATTTTGACAGGCACGTGCACTGGCATCCTATCAAACCATCCGAATTGACACGAGGAGCTCGTTATGCCCATCACCCGCAGCGACTGCGAGACACGTGATCAACAGGACGCGCTGGCCCCCTTGCGCGACCAATTTTTCCTGCCGGACGGCGTGATCTACCTGGATGGCAATTCGCTGGGCGCGCAGCCCAGGGCGGCCTTGGCGCGCGCCCAGCAAGTCATCACGCAGGAGTGGGGCGTGGGGCTGATCCGCAGCTGGAATACCGCTGGCTGGTTTGAGCTGCCGCAACGCCTGGGCGACCAGTTGGCGCCGCTGGTGGGGGCCCAGGCGGGAGAGCTGGTGGTGACCGACACCACCTCCATCAACCTGTTCAAGGTGCTGGCTGCGGCACTGCGCCAGCAGCAGGCCACGGCGCCCGCGAAACGGGTGATCGTGTCGGAGCGCCGCACCTTTCCCACCGACTTGTACATCGCTCAGGGCTTGATTGATCAATTGCAGGCGCACGGCGCGCCGGCCTATGAATTGCGCCTGATTGACGCGCCCGATGAATTGTCGGCGGCGCTGGGTGACGATGTGGCCGTGCTGATGCTCACCCATGTGAACTACCAGACCGGCTACATGTTCGACATGGCAGCGGTTACGGCCCGAGCCCATCAGACAGGTGCGCTCACGGTGTGGGATCTGGCGCACTCGGCGGGTGCGGTGCCTGTGGCCTTGAACGCCTCACAAGCCGACTACGCCGTGGGGTGCACCTACAAATACCTCAACGGTGGGCCCGGCTCACCGGCATTCCTGTGGGTGCATGCGAAGCACCAAAATGCCTTCTGGCAGCCGCTGTCGGGCTGGTGGGGTCATGCACGCCCGTTCGCCATGGAGCCCGGTTACCGGCCGCGGCAAGGCATTTCGCGCTACCTGTGCGGCACCCAGCCCATCACCTCGCTGGCTTTGGTGGCGTGTGGTCTGGATATCTTTGCCCAGACCAGCATGGCGGCCTTGCGCGACAAGTCGGTGGCTTTAACGACACTTTTTATTCAGCTGGTGCAGCAGGCCTGCAATGACCACCCTTTGACGCTGATCACGCCCACCGATCCGGCGCGCCGGGGCAGCCAGGTGAGCTACCAACACCCGCAGGGCTTCGCCGTGGTGCAGGCCTTGATTGCGCGTGGCGTGATTCCCGACTACCGGGAACCGCGCATCATGCGTTTTGGCTTCACGCCGCTGTACACCCGCTTTGTTGACGTGTGGGATGCGGTGGCGGTTTTGCAGGAGATTTTGACAAGCAGGTCCTGGGACCAGTCCGACTTTCATCAGCGCGCCGCGGTGACCTGAATCTGCCCAGCGTGTCCGTTTTTCAAGCGCAGTAGGCCAGGCCGGTGGCGACACCGCCAAACAGGTCACCCTCGACCATGGCAACCTCTGAAAACTCGGCCTGCAAGGCACGCTGGAAAGGCTGCAGGGCAGAGGAGCCACCGGTCAGGTAGATGGCATCAGGTTGACCGTGCGTCAGGTCGGCGCGCTGCACACAATCGCGCGCACAGGCGACCACCCGCTGGAGCAACCCGGCCAGGTGCTCCTGCATGTCGGCGGGTGTCAGCTGCACGGAACACCCGGGCTCGACAAAAGACAGATCCATTGATGTGCTGGCGTTGCTCTGGGAGCAGCGAATCTTGGCCTGCTCAAGTTCATGCGCAATGTGGTGGCCCTGGCGATGGTTGAGTACCTTCATCAGCCGCTCGTGCAAGCCCGGTTCGGCGTAATTGGTGCGCAGCGCCCGGGCCTGGGTCAGGGCACGCGACTGGTACAGCCAGTTGATCAAATGCCAGGTGGATAAATCGAAAAATAGTCGGCTGGGTACCTCGCGCTGCTGCGGCCCGCGGTGGCGGTAACCCAACAGCGGCATCACTTGCTCCAGGCTCAGTTTTTGATCAAAGTCCGTGCCGCCAATGTGCACCCCCGTGGTGGCCAAAATATCACTGGCGCGGTCGGCGCGCTGCCGGCGCTGCGGCCCCAGTCGCACCACGGTGAAATCTGAAGTACCGCCGCCAATGTCCACCACCAGCACAATGGCTTCGGCTTGCAGGCGCTGCTCGTAGTCCAGCGCGGCGGCGATCGGCTCCAGCTGGAACGACACCTCTTTGAAGCCAACCGACTGCGCGGCCTGCAGCAGAGACGCCTGGGCCAGCGCGTCACGCTGCGGGTCATTGTCAACAAAATGCACTGGCCGCCCCATGACCACACGCAGGGGGGCGGCGCCAAGCGACTGCGTGGCACGGTCACGCAGCGTTGCCAGAAATGTGGCAATGATGTCCTGAAAACTGATTTGCCGGTGGTTGATCAGTGTGGTTTCCTGCAGCAAGCTGCTCCCCAGCAGGCTTTTGAGCGACCGCATGAGACGGCCCTGAGTGCCGCCAAGGTAATGCGCCACCGCATCGCGGCCGAAGTGTGTGCTGTGGTCTTCGGCGTTGTAGAACACGGCCGTGGGCATCGACGTGGCTTGACCCTCCAGCGCAATCAGGTGCGCGAGCCCGCCCGCCGTCGCCCAGGACATGGCCGAGTTGGAGGTGCCGAAGTCGATGCCGAGAGTGCCTTGAAGGGTGGGAGTCATGGGGGAAATAGCGTGTGCAAGGAATTCAGGACGGGCGATTGTGCCACCTGGGGCCCTCTACCCCAGACCGTGAAGCCCGGCACAGGCGTCTGGCCCTAACTTGCTTTTTGTCAAAGCAGGATAGGCAGAGTGCGTTAGTCTGTTCCATCGCATGCAGTCAATGTGATGGAGGACTGACCCATGGAATTGCTTGATTTTGCCCGCGGCCCGGCGCTGACGCTTGCCTTGGTGGTGTTTGTGTCAGGGTCGCTTTGGCGCCTGTTTGGCGTGCTGCGGCGCCCGCGCTTGCCAGATTTGTCGCCACCACGCGAGGGTGCGCCGCCCAAGTGGGTGGCTGCGCTGCGCGCCATTGGGCGCGGCATGTGGCCGCGCAAGGAATTTGGTCAGAGTGTGCTGCTCATCAGCCTCAATGGCTACATCTTTCACATCGGGCTGGCCTTGGTGTTTTTTGGCTATGCGCCGCACATTGCATTCATCCACCGTCTTACCGGACTGTCATGGCCGGCGTTGCCAGACTGGGTGATGTACCTGGCGGCTGGCGCCACCATCGTGTCGCTGCTGCTGGCGCTGTGGTTGCGCCTGACCGACCCGGTGCGCAAGATGATTTCGAACGCTGACGATCTGATCACCTGGACTCTCACCTTTTTGCCCATCCTGACCGGCATGGCGCTGCTGAGCGAACCCTCTGCAACCATCCTGGCGCGCGACCATGTGCTCTACACCGGTCCGCTGGTGGTGCACTTGCTGACACTGGAGCTGCTGTTGGTCTGGTTTCCATTTGGCAAGCTGATGCACGCGTTTCTGTTTGTTTTTTCACGCGCCGCCACCGGCATACGCTTTAGCCATCGGGGAGTCAGGTGATGCAGGTCACTTCCAACCCCAGTCCGGCCTTTGACCAGCAAGGTGAGCAAAGCGACGCGGCGCGTGTCGATGCGGCCCTGCACAGCTTTGTGTCCGAGTTCGGTGTCACCGCTGCGCTGCACATGGAATCTTGCGTGCGCTGTGGCTTGTGCGCCCAGGCCTGTCACTTTTACGTGACCACCGGGGATGCAAAATACACGCCGATCCGTAAGCTCGAACTGTTCCGTCGTACTTATCTGCACGAGGCCAGTCCCTTTGCGCCATTGGTGCGGGCCCTTGGCCTGGTCAAAAAACCTGGCCTTGCCGACTTGCAGCAATGGCAAGAGTTGATTTACGACTCCTGCACGATGTGCGGCCGCTGCACGCTGGCCTGTCCGATGGGCATCGACATTGCAGAGCTGGTGAAGGAAGCCCGTCACGGCATGTTCAAGGCCGGACTGGTGCCGGATCGGTTGGCGCTGATGGACCGCGCTGCCCGGCAGTGGGGCAGCACCGCTACGCCGGGTGAGGACCTGCCCGACATCCTGGCCGAGGCGGGCACGGCGCATGGCGTGGCGATACCCTGCGACCTGGCGCGTGCCGACATCCTTGTCACTGCGGCACCGGCTGAGCTGGGCGAGAACACCAAGGCGCTGGCGGACGCGGCCAAAATATTGAACCACATCGGGGCCACATGGACGATGCACCAGGGAGGCTTTGACGCCTCCAACATCGGCTTCAATAATGGCGACCTGGAACTGCAGGAAAAACTCACGCGCGCGCTCATCGACACCGCGGTGAAGATCGGCGCCAGCACCGTGCTGCTGCCCGAATGCGGTCATGCATACGGCGCCGCGCGCTGGGAGGCGGCCAAATGGTACGGCCAGGCGCTGCCGGTGCGCGTCATTCACATGACGGAGTTCCTTGACGAATTGGTCACCACCCAACGCATTCGCCTGCGCAAAGTCGGTGACACCGCGACCTTCCACGATCCGTGTCAGATCGTGCGCCGCGGCGGGCTGGAGGCGGCGGCACGGCGCGTGCTGGCGGCATTGGGTGTCGATCTGATTGAGCTCCAGGACCATGGCTTGATGGCTTATTGCTGTGGCGGCGGCGGGGGTGTGGTGTCGAACCAGCGCGCCGCGCCCATGCGCCAGAAAGTGTTCGAGATCAAACGGCAGCAGGTTGACGCGACCGGTGCCAAGCGCTTCATCACGAGCTGTGGTCAATGCCTGATCACGCTTGAGATGGGTGCCAAAAATGCACACTGGGACAAAAAGACCGAAAGCTTGCTGGCACTGGTGGCTGACAATCTGGTTGAGTGACACCCCGTGCAGGGTGCGGGGGTTTTGCCTGATCTGGTATCTTTATGGCCCATGAAACATAAAACCCTCATCCTGTCGCTGTTGACTGGCCTGGCCCTGGCTGTGCTGGCGGGTTGCAGCACGTTGGCGGAAAAGCAGGGCGAATGGATTTTTCAGCCGAGCGACCGCAGCTGGAGCGGCGGCGTTGCAGCGGCAGAAGGCATGCAGGACGTCTGGATTTCATTTGACTCCAGCTTGTCGGGCAAACCGGCCAAATTGCACGGCCTGTGGCACGCCGCTGACGGCGCATCAGACCAGCATAAGACCAAACCCCCGGTGATGTTGTACCTGCACGGTGCGCGCTGGAACGTGGTGGGCTCGGCCCAGCGCGTGCGGCGCATGCAGGAATTGGGTTTTTCTGTGCTGGCGGTGGACTACCGCGGTTTTGGCAAAAGTGATGCGTCGCTGCCGTCAGAAACACAGGCCTACGAAGATGCCCGCGCTGCCTGGGACTGGCTGGCGGTCCAATACCCCGGCCAGCCGCGCTATATTTTTGGCCATTCGCTCGGTGGTGCCATCGCCATCGAGCTGGCCAGCCGGGTCAGCGACGAGGCTGGCACCATTGTGGAAGGCACGTTTACTTCTATTCCCGACGTCTTTGAGACCATGGCCTGGGGCTGGTTGCCGGTGACCGGGCTCATTACCCAGCGTTTTGAGTCGGTCAAAAAGGTGGCCGCCATCGGCTCACCCCTGCTGGTGGTGCATGGCGAGAATGATCGCCTGATCAGGCCCGAGTTGGGGCGCAGGCTGTTTGACGCCGCCAAGGGTCCCAAGGCGTTTGTGTTGGTGCCGGGCGGCTCTCACCACAACACCAACGCCGTGGGGCAGTCGCTGTACCGCGAGGCATTGGCGCAACTGTTTGAGTTGCGGTAGGCCGGTCAACGTCTTGGCGCATTCAACGGCGCCATTCAGATCAAAACAAATTGATCAATGCCGGGTACAAAGCCCGGTAGCGCGGGTAGCGCTCATGTAGCAACTGCGCGCCGCTGGCGTCGGGCTCAAAGGCGCGTTCGGTTGGCAGGTTTTGGCAGACCTGGCGCAGCTTGCCACCATCGGCCAACCACGCCAAACGGGCGGCTCCCAGCGCCGCAGCAGTGTGGGCACCCTCACAACGCAGCAAGGGGCAGCCCAGAGCGCTGGCCAGCAATTGCGCCCAGGCATCGCTGCGCGCGCCGCCGCCCACCAGGGTCAGCGGCACGGCGGAGGGCCCGCTTTGACCCATGGCGCGCAGGCCGTCCGTGAGGCCAAAGCTCACCCCTTCCATCACTGCATAAGCCAGGTCGGCGGCGGTGTGGTTGCTGCGCAGGCCGACGAAAACGCCACTGGCGTTTGGGTTGTTGTGCGGGGTGCGCTCGCCGCTCAGGTAAGGCAGAAAAACCGGTGCGGCAGCTCTTCTGGGCAGTGATAACCCGGCCACCTGTTGCGACAATTGCGCCTCATCCGCCGTGCCTGTGAGCTGGGTCACCCAGCCAAACGCACTGGCTGCGCTCAGCATGACCGCCATTTGGTGCCAACGCCCGGGCAGGGCGTGGGCAAAGGCGTGCACGGCCAGTTCGGGTGCGGGCTGGTAGTGGTCGCTGGCCAGAAACACCACGCCTGAGGTGCCCAGCGAGACAAAACCCTGGCCTTGGTTGACGGCGCCAATACCCACGGCGCTGGAGGCGTTGTCTCCGCCGCCGCCGGCCACCATCACGTGTTGTGGCAAACCCCATTGCCGGGCCAGTGCCGACCGCAGGGTGCCACTGGGCTGGCTACCTTCCACCAGGTGGGGCATGTGTGCCAGCGTCAGGCCGCAGGCCACCAGCATAGGTTCGCTCCAACAACGCCGGGCCACGTCCAGCCACAGGGTGCCGGAGGCGTCTGACATCTCGCTGACCGACTCACCGGTAAGTTGCAGGCGCAGCCAGTCTTTGGGCAGCAGCACTTGGCTGACCTGTGCAAAGACTGCCGGCTCATGCTCGTGCAGCCACAGTAGCTTGGGCGCGGTAAAACCCGGCATGGCCAGGTTGCCGGTGATTTGGCGCGAATTTGGCACACGCTGTTCTAACGTGGTGCACTGGGCATCAGCGCGACCGTCGTTCCACAAAATGGCCGGGCGCAAGACTTCGTGCTGTGCATTCAGTACCACGGCACCGTGCATCTGGCCAGACAGCCCGATGGCGCGCACCTGTTGCCAGGCCTCGGGGGCCAGGGCGCGCAATTGCGCCACCGCAGCTTCGAGCGCCAGCCACCAGTCTTGCGGATGCTGTTCGCTCCAGCCGGGGTGCGGGCGTTGCAGGGTCAAAGGCGCGTCAGCACTGGCGTGGACGTGGTGCGCTGCATCAAGCAGCAAAAGTTTCAGGCCCGAAGTGCCCAGATCAATGCCGAGGTACATGGTGATGTCTTTACTTCAGGCTTTCAGACCAAAGCGACTCGCCGCCTGGCGGCGATAGTCGCTGGGTGTCATGCCCTTGATGTCAAGAAAACGCCGGTTGAAATTGGCGATGTTGTTAAAACCCACCTGGTAGCCAATGTGGGTGATCAGCAGGTCGGACTCCATCAACAGCTGGCAGGCGCGACTGACGCGCACATGGTTGACGAAGTCGGTGAAGGTGTTGCCCGTGGCGCGTCGGAAAAACCGCGAAAAGCCGCTTTCGCTCATGCCCAGTTCACGCGCCAGGTCGGCCGCGGAAGCGGGCTCGGCCAGGTTTTCGCTGATGCGGCTGAGGATGGCGTTGATCTGGTCAAGCTGGGCGTCATTGTCCTCGCTTTGCATCTGGGTGTTTGAGAGCAAGCGGTAGTCGGTGCATTGCGCCAGTGCGCTCAAAAAATCACAAAAAGCGCCAAAGCGTGCCAGCCCTTGGTGTGTTTTTACACGTTGCCAGTGCGCGAGTGCCTGTGGGTAGATGCCAAAGAACTCGATCCCATGTTTGGCCCGCTCCAGCAGCGGCAGCACCTCGCGCAGTTCGGGGATGTGTGCGCTGCCGGTCTCGATGGGGGCGTGCAGGAACTGGATCACCAGGTCACGCTCGGCCACCCCACCTGCCGGCACGTCGGTGCTGACCCAGTTGTGCGGCAGGCGCGGACCTGTCAATACCACCTGTCCTGGCTGGAAATGCCCGATCCAGTCGCCAACAAACACTTTCCCCGATGTGGCCGTGATCAGGTGCAACTCGTATTCGTCATGGTGGTGCCAGCGCGCCAAGGGGGTGGGAAAACCATGCGCCAGGCAGCGGATAAAGCCGGACTCGCTGGGCGACTCGTAGCCCAGATCGGGCGAGCGGACGTAGTCGTGCTCCAGTTCGGGCTTGAGTTGGCGTGGTAGGCTGGACATGGTGATTCGTGTTTGAAGAGGGCTGAAAAAGGTCAGCGCGTGGGTGTGATGATGCTCATGATCGATGGTTCCTGGCAAAGAGTGTGACACGGTTAAAAGCGGTGCGCATGGCTTGCACCAAGCGCTCGTCGTTGGCCAGCTGGCCCCAGAGGGTGAGGTCGGCGCAAAATGCGGCCACGGGGTCAGTGGCTTTGCAGATGGCGTGGGCCGTAGCGGGATCCATGGCCTGATCCTGGTAGGTGTAGGTGATTTGGCCGGCATGCCAGCGTTGCAGGTAAGCCAAAAACAGCGCCGGTAGCATGGCCACGCTGTTGATGGACTCGCCGCGTGCCAGCCGGTCATGGAACGTGGGCGCAATCATGGCCGGTATCTTGGCAAACGCGTCCATGGCCACGCGCTGGTTGGTATCAAGAATGGCCGGGTTGCCAAAGCGGTCCAGCACCACATCGCGGTAGCCCGCCAGGTCAATCGGACTGGGGCTGAGCACAGGAATCACGTCGTCGGTGACGTAGTCAAATGCAAACTGGCGAATCACAGGGTCGAGCGTGCCTTCGTGAATGAACTGGTAGCCCACCAGCGTGCCAGCCCAGGCAATGCAACTGTGGGTGGCGTTAAGCAGGCGGATTTTGGCTTCTTCATGGGCCTGTACCGACTGCACCATCTCCACGCCAACCTTTTCCCACTCGGGGCGCCCGGCGATGAAGTTGTCTTCGATCACCCACTGAATGAAGCTCTCGCCCATGAGCGCGGCGGGGTCGTCCACGCCGGTGGCGGCCTTGACGCGCTTGCGCACGTCAGGCGTGGGGCGGGGCGTGATGCGGTCCACCATGGCATTGGGGTTGGTGGTGTGGGCCAGCACCCAGGCCAGCAGTGCGCTGTCGCCCAGGGCTTCGATGAACTGCAGCAGGCCACCGCGCGAGCGCTCGCCGTTGTGGCGCAGGTTGTCGCAATTCATCAGCGTCACCGGTCCGGCGTCGGCCTGCATGCGTGCGCGCAGCAGGGTGACCAGGCCACCGTAAATGGTGTGGCCCGTCCGGCCGGCTTTCACGGCGTTGAGATCAGCGCGCAAGTCGGGGAAGGTGGCCAAGTCCAGGTGGTGCTGGGCGTCCAGGTAGTAACCCGCTTCGGTGACGGTGAACGAGATGATGCGGGTGGCCGGGTCGGCAACCACCGCCACCAGGGGCGCCAGGTCGTCCTGATAGGACAGCACGCGCTGGATCGACGTGATGCGCGTGTAGCTGCGCACGCCCTGCGGCGTGACGGTTTCCAGGGTGTAGGCACCGCCTTGTGCTTGCAGCGCGGCGATGGTATCTAACATGTCGGGGCGCAGGTTGCCGCCGGTCAGCGACCAGCGGGTGTCACCCGATTCGCGCAATTGGTGAAGGTACAGGGCTTGGTGGGCACGGTGGAATGAGCCCAGGCCCAGGTGGAGGATCGTGGTCATAGCTTGGTTTCTTTGAAAAGAGCGAATGTCAACGAAAAGCGTCGTGGATGTTCGGGCTCAGAGGTCGAACTGCGTGGGCATCATCACCACGTCGCGGATCGTCATGCCGCGGGGGCGGGTGAGCATGAACAGCACGACCTCGGCGACCTCGGACGCCTCCAGCAGGCTGCCGTTGGTCTTGGCTTCTGCCAGTTTTTCGGCAGGCCAGTCTGCCAGCAGCGCGGTAATGACAGGGCCCGGTGAGATGGCGCCCACGCGGATGCCGTGTTTGAACACCTGGCGGCGCACCGTTTGCACGAAACAGTCGATGGCCCACTTGCTTGAGGCGTAGACTGGCTCCCAAGGGGTGGGGAAATGTGCTGCGAGTGAGCTGGTCACGATGATGTCGCCCCTGCCCCGCGCAATCATGTGGGGCAGCACGCCGCGCACGTTCTTCATGACCACGTTGATGTTCAGGTTGAGCATGCGGTCGATCGCGTCGTCGTTGGCGTCGATCAGATCACCACCCACATACAGCCCGGCGTTGGCGTGGAAAACGTCGAGCCGACCTGTTAGCTCCAGAATGCGCTCGGTCATGGCTGCGCACTGCGCGGGGTCCAGCAGGTCCAGCACCAGTGGCAGGGCGGCTGCGCCCAGTGCCTCCCGGGCTTTAGCCAGGGCGGGTGCGTCGCGGTCAATCAGCACGACTTGCGCGCCGGCCAGAATCATCGCCTGGGCACAGGCAAAGCCGATGCCCGATGCTGCGCCGGTGACGGCGGCCACTTGGCTGCTCAGGGCTTGTGTTGGGTTCATGTTGTTGCCTTGTGAGGGTGAAAGGGAGTTTTACCGGTGCGCGTGATGCGCCCGTTGGCGTCAAAGACATGGGCGGCGTCGGTGTCAATGTGCACATCCACGGTATCGCCGACGCGTAAGGCGGTGCGTTCGTTCTGGCGTGACACCAGTTGTGCGCCTTGTGTCGTGGTGACGTAGATCAGGGTTTCCGCACCCAGCGCTTCGATCAGGTCCACCTTGCCTTGCAGCAGGCCCTGATCCGCAGGGTGCAGTGTTACGTTTTCAGGCCGCAAGCCGACAAAGCCACCCTCGGGGAGGGTCAGGCCAGCCGTGGTTTGCAGCGCAGGCATCTGCTTTGCCGACACGATGTTCATTTGCGGGGTGCCAATGAACTGCGCCACAAATTGGTTGGCCGGGCGGTCATAGAGCGCCAGCGGTGTGCCCACTTGCTCGATGACACCGTCGCGCAGCACCACCACGCGGTCGGCCAGCGTCATGGCTTCCACCTGGTCGTGTGTCACATAAATGGTGGTGGCACCCAGATCGCGGTGCAGCTTGGCAATCTCGATGCGGGTCTGGCCGCGCAGGGCGGCGTCCAGGTTGGACAAGGGTTCGTCGAACAAAAACACTTTGGGTGCACGCACAATGGCGCGGCCAATGGCCACCCGCTGGCGCTGCCCGCCTGATAATTCCTTGGGGGTGCGCTCCAGGTACTGGGTCAGGTTGAGGATTTTGGCGGCACGGTCCACTTTTTCCTTGATCACAGCCGTGTCGACTTTGGCCAGTTTGAGAGCAAAGCTCATGTTCTCGAACACGCTCATGTGCGGGTAGAGCGCGTAACTCTGGAACACCATGGCCAGGTCGCGCTTGCTCGACGGCAGGTGGGTGATGTCGCGGCCATCTAGCTGCAGGCTGCCACCGTCAATGTGTTCCAGCCCGGCAATCAGCCGCAACAGGGTGGTTTTGCCGCAGCCAGAGGGGCCGACAAAGACCACAAATTCACCCTGTTGGATCTCCAGGTCAATGCCTTTGATGACGCGGGTTTCACCAAATATTTTTTCGATGCGTTCAAGTTTGAGGTAAGCCATGAACAGGTCTCCTGGTATTTTTTAACTAAGGGTTACTTGACGGCGCCAAAGGTCAGACCTTGCACCAGTTGTTTCTGGCTGAACCAGCCAAACACCACAATCGGGCCGATGGCCATGAACGACGCGGCTGACAGCTTGGCCCAGAACAAGCCCTCGGGGCTGGAATAACTGGCAATCAGTGTGGCCAGCGTGCCTGCCTTGGCGGCGCTCAGGTTGAGTGACCAGAAGGCTTCGTTCCAGCTCAGCACCATACACAGCAAGCCGGTCGAGGCCAGTCCACCCAAGGTGAGCGGCAGCAGCACCTTGCTGAACTCCTGCCACAGCGTGGCCCCGTCCATGCGCGCGGCTTCCAGAATTTCACCGGGGATTTCCTTGAACTGCGAATACAACATCCAGACCATGATCGGCAGGTTGCTCAGGGTAAAGATGATGATCAGCGCGGTGCGGCTGTCGAGCAAGCCGCTGTTTTGGGCCAATACATAGATGGGAACGAGCGCACCCACGGCGGGCATCATCTTGGTGGACAACATCCACATCAAAATGTCCTTGGTGTATTTGCCTTTGAAAAAAGCCATCGAATAAGCCGCAGGGAACGCCAGCGCCAGCCCCAGCAGGGTGGACGCCACGCTGGTGATGAGCGAATTTTTGGCATAGAGCAAATAGTCGCTGCGCTCCTGCACGATCGCGAAATTTTCCAGCGTGGGCGTGAACAGCAGCAGGGGCGGCACCGAGATGGCCTGCAGCTCGGTCTTGAAAGCCGTCAGCACCAGCCAGCCCAGCGGGAAAAACAGCAGCAGGGCCGCGCCCCAGGCCGCCAGCGTGCGCAGGTAAAACAGCATTGAATTGGATTGGGTAGAGGTCATCACAGGCTCACTTGTCAAGGTTTTTGCCAACCATGCGGATCAGGAAAATGCCGGCAATATTGGCCAGCACCACGGCAAACAGTGCACCGGCCGAGGCCACACCGGCGTCAAAGTTCAGCAGCGCCTGTTTGAAGATCAGAAACGCCACGTTGGTACTGGCGTCGCCTGGACCACCGCCTGTGGTGGTGTAGATCTCGGCAAACACACTGAGCAGAAAAATCATTTCAATCATCACCACCACGGCCATGGAGCGGCCCAGGTGCGGGATGTAGAGGTAACGCAGTTGCTGCAGGTAGGTGGCGCCGTCCATGCGCGAGGCCTCCAGCTGTTCCCGGTCCATGCTTTGCAGCGCCGTGATAAAAATCAGCGTGGCAAAAGGCAGCCATTGCCAGGTCACGATCAGGATCACGCTCCACAGCGGCCAGTCGGTCAACCAGTCCACCGGGGTGGCGCCAAAGAAGATCCAGACCTGCGCCAGCACCCCGTAAATGGGGTTCATCATCATGTGTTTCCACAGCAGCGCGTTGACCGTGGGCATGACAAAAAACGGCGAGATCAACAAAATACGCACGATGTTGCGGCCCGGAAAAGGCGCGTCCACGAGCAGCGCCAACAAAATCCCCACGCCCACCGTGAGCACAATGACACTGCCCAGCAGCAGCAAGGTGTTGGTCACCGCCGCGCCAAACGACGGGTCGGTGACGAAGTATTCAAAGTTTTCCAGCCCGATAAAACCGGTTTGGTCCGGCTGCAACAGGTTAAAGCGGATGACCGAAAAATAGATCGACATCACCAGCGGCACGATCATCCACAAAAACAGGGTGACCATGGCGGGTGCCAGCAGGACGCGGGGTATGAATCGGTTCATGGTGTTGACCTTTTGAAATGGCGGGCCTGACGGCGTGTGTGGTGGCCTGTCGGCCGGGGCATGGTCAGACCTGCGATGCTTGGCCCCGGATTGCGCTTTGCTTCATCCGGGATCGGCGGACCGATTTACTTGTAGTAGCCAGCCTTCTTGAGCTCTCGCTCGGCCGCCACTTGGGAGGCTTTCAGGGCCACGTCCACCGACGACTTGCCGGCCAGCGCCGCGCTCATTTGTTGGCCCACCGTGGTGCCAATTGCCTGAAATTCAGGAATGGCAGCAAACTGCACGCCGACATACGGGCTCTTGGGTAAGGTGCTGTCGTTGGGGTTGGCACTGTCAATGGCGGCCTTTTCAGCAGCGGCAAACTTGGCCACTTTCAGAAACTCTGCATTGGTGTAGGTACTCTTGCGGGTACCGGTGGGAATGTTGCCCCAGCCCACTTCTTTGCCAATCAGGTTGATGTATTCCTTGCTGGTGGCCCAGGTCACGAACTTGGTGGCGGCGTCCACTTTTTGCGAACCGGCAGGTATGGCCAACGCCCAGGCCCACAGCCAGTTGGCACCCTTTGGCGTAACAGCAGTGGGTGCCTGGGCAAAGGCCACCTTGTCCGCCACTTTTGACTGCTTGGGGTCCGTGATGAACGAGGCGGCAATCGTGGCGTCAATCCACATGCCGCATTTTCCTTCGTTGTAGAGCGCCAGGATTTCATTAAAACTGTTGGCCGACGAGCCGGGCGGGCCGTAGTTTTTCAGCAGGTCGACGTAGAAATTGATCGAGTCTTTCCATGGCTTGCTTTCCAGCTGCGGCTTCCAGGCCATGTCGAACCACTGGCCGCCGTTGGTGTTGACCAGCGTGCTCAGGAAAGCCATGTTGTCACCCCAACCCGGTTTGCCGCGCAGGCAGATGCCGTAGACGCCGTTTTTCGGGTCGTGAATTTTGGCGGCCAATGCTTTCACCTCGGTCCAGGTGGGCTTGTCAGCGACGGTAATGCCAGCTTTGTCGGCCAGGTCCTTGCGGTACATCAGCATCGAGCTTTCGCCGTAGAACGGGGCGGCAAAAAGCTTGCCGCCCACCGACAGGCCGTTGCGCATAGCCGGCAGCAGGTCGTCCACGTCATAGGCAGTGTCGGTCTTGAGCTCGGTCAGCCAGCCCTTTTTGCCCCAGATCGGGGTCTCGTACATGCCGATGGTCATCACGTCGAACTGCCCGCCCTTGGTGGCGATGTCGGTGGTGACGCGCTGGCGCAGCACGCCTTCTTCGAGCGTGACCCATTTGAGTTTGATGTCGGGGTTGGCGGCTTCAAAGGTCTTGCTGTGTTTTTGCATCTCGATCATGTGGCCGTTGTTGACGGTGGCAATGACAAGTTCGGTGGCGGCGTTGGCGGCGCCGCAAAGCGACAGGGCCAGCGAGGCGGCCAATGTCAGGCGGGTGTTCAGTCTCATGGGTTTGTCTCCTAGGGGTTTGGCGTGATTTGCACTGTTCAGTGCGTTGTTGGCACTGACCCCCTGAACGATACTGACCCTGTCATTCAGATTTGGTACTCAAACAGGCACAAGTGGTACTAAATTTCAAAATATACCTAGGATTTATACCTAGATTGATCATATTTGTATTGTTTTATGCCGTCAGCCCCATCACCACCCGCACCAGCCCGCTCAGCACCAGCGCTACAGCCACCGACAGCAGCACCGAAAACCAGGCTTGGGCGCGTCCCAACGTCTTGTGCATGATGGCGAAGGTCGAGATACAGGGCACATAAAAGGTGATGAACACCAGCAGGGTGAGGATTTGCGCGGTGCCCAGCACGCTGTTGATGTCTTGTGTGCCCAGGGCCTGAAAGATCATCAGCAGGGACAGCTCCTTGCGCAGCACGCCAAACAGCAGCGGCAGGCCCAGCACCAGTGGCAGGCCGAGCCACCAGCTGGTCAGTGGTGTCAGCACCGTGTTGATGGCACCATCAGCGCCAAAGTGGCCCAGCAGGGCCAGCACCACACTGCCACCCACCAGCAGTGGCGTGACAATGGTGAGCACGTCACTGGAGCGGGCCCAGGTCTCCCTCAGCATGGCGCGCCAGTCTGGCAGCGTGTAGGCGGGAATCTCTTGCACTTGCCCCGGGCCGACCTCACTTTGCCGATGCGACAACAGCCAGCCCATCACAGCGATCAGCACCAGCGTCAGCGCGTAAATGCCGATCACGCCCAGCACGCCAAGGTACTTGCCCGCCACTGCCAAAATGATGGCCGAACGCGCCGAGCAGGGCACAAAGGTGATGAGCACCGACGCAATCAGGCGTTCGCGCCCAGTCGTGCTGCGGGCCACGGCCGAGATCGCCGGCACATTGCAGCCCAGGCCCAGCAAAAACGGCACGGCCACGCCGCCGTGCAGGCCGATTTTGTGAAAACCCCGGTCCACCACAAAGGCAATTCGGTGCATCAGGCCGATTTCTTCAAGCGCAATCAGCAGCAGCAACAACGGCAGCATGTAGGGCACCACAATGCCGATCAGGCCGATGAAGCCATCGGCAATGGCGCGCGCCACCACCCCGGGCGTGGACTGCGGTTGCCATTGGCTGGTGGCCTCGATCAGGCGCTGCGTGGTTTGGCTGTCGATCCAGCCGCTGACCTCGAACACCACAAACAACACGCCGGCAAATACTGCTAGGCTGGCGAGCAGGCCCCACTGCCGGTGCAGCATGAATGCATCCAGCCAGAAGCGCCAGCCGTGCCCCGACTCCAGCGGCCCCGGGCGCTGCGCTGCCTCGAAAATGGTGGCGGCCCGGTGGTGCCGGTCGGCGTGGATCTCTTCAGCCAGTGGGCGCGGCAAACCCAGGCCGGACGCCGCACGCAGCGCTTGCAAGGACGGCATCAAAGGGCCAAAGTGCTCTTTCAATTCACGTTCGATATAGCCATGCCCGGCGGCGTACAGCATCAACAACAATTGGTGCGGCATGCGAAAAGCGGCGTCAATGCCGGGCTGCTGCAGGGCGCTGCTCAGCGCTTCCAGGCTGCTGGCAATGTGCCGACTCGGCACTTGCGGCAGCGGGCAGGTGGCCTGGCGCGCCGTGGCCACAGCGGTTCTGAAGAGTTCGGCAATGCCTTGACCCATCAGCGCGGAGATCGGCACCACGGGCATGCCCAACTGGCTTGACAGCGCCAGCAGATTGATATGGAGGCCCTTGCGGCGCATCGCGTCCATGTGGTTGAGCGCCAGCACCACCGGGCGACCCAACTGGCTCAATTCCAGCGTGAGTTCAAGCTGGCTTTGCAAATTGGTGGCGTCGACCACTTGCACGATCAGGTCGGGTGGCTCAAAGGGCGCCGGGGCGGCACCTGGCTCGTGCGCTGTTACCGGCGGCCGCTCATTGCCCCACAGCAGGTACTTGAGTGTGCCCAGGTCGTCGTTCTGCAAGGGGTGCAGCGAGGTCAGGCTCGGCAGGTCCACCACGCTGGCTTCGTCCAGGCCAATCTGCACCGTGCAAGTGCGGTAAATGCGGTGCGTGTTGGTGAGTTGACCCGTTTGGGGCGCCGTGCTGGCGACCGCCTCAAACAGCGTGGTCTTGCCGGCGCCCGGCAAGCCGACCAGGGCAATACGCAGGCGCCGCGCGCCGCGTAACAGCGGCGTGTGCAGCGTGACGCTGTGTTCGGCCGCGCTGGCCTTATGGTTTTTCATTCAGATATTCAGGGCTTGACCACTGGCCAGCCCCGGCGCATCCACTCACTCATGCCGCCCTGCACGTAGCGCACATGGGGGTAGCCGCGTTCGCGCAAGGCCGCAAGTGTTGAACTGGAGCGGTTTTGGGTGTTGCAGATCAGCAGCACCGGCTTGTCGGTGGTGGTGGGTATTTCTGAAAGGCGGGTGCCCAATTGACGCATGGGCAGCAACTGCGCACCTTTGGCGACACCCAGGGCGTGTTCATTGGGTTCACGAATATCAATCAGGATGACGCGACCGGCTTCAAGCTCGGCACGCGCAAAATCCAGTGTCACTGAATCCGTGGCGACCGTTTGCGGGCTACAGGCCGCCAGGGTCAAACCCAGGCCTAAAACAAGCAGCGACAGGCTGCGGCGAGTGTGTGTGACGGCTGGCGTCCGGCGCGCGGTGGGGAGGTTTGGGGTCAGTGACATGTCTGAGTCTGGAAAAGGAGGAGCGGCATCAGTCTGCGTTGCACTATTATCCTTTCACTATGCCCACCACCCACTTGCTCTACCTGCACGGTTTTCGCTCTTCACCCGCCTCCAACAAGGCACGCCTGATGGCAGCTGCGGTGGCCAGTCGGCACCCCGACGTGGTCTGGTGGTGCCCGGCGCTGGCGGCGTCGCCCAAGGCGGCCATGGCCGAGGTTCTGCAGGGTATTGCCCACTGGCCCAAAGAAAAGATGGCCGTGGTGGGCTCGTCCCTTGGCGGGTTTTATGCCACTTGGCTGGCCGAGCGTCTGGGTTGCAAGGCGGTGCTGCTCAACCCCGCGGTGCACCCGGCGCGTGACCTGGCGGACTACATTGGCGACAACACCTTATGGCATGACCCGGCGCAAAGCTTCAGGTTTGATCCGGTCTTTGTGAATGAGCTGCTGGCGCAGGAAATTGCCGGCATTAGCCGACCCGAGCGCTACTATGCCGTGATCGCCCGCGGTGATGAGGTGCTGGATTGGCTTGAGATGACGGACCATTACCCTGGGGCCGCTATCAAGCTGCTGCCCGCAGGCGACCATGCTCTGAGCGATTTCGAGGCGCATCTGGATGAGATTTTTGGTTTTCTGGCGCTGGCCTGAACGCCTCAGTCTTCGAGCACGCGTAATGACCAGGGCGTTTTCTGCCAGGCCACACATTCCTCGTTGAGCAGATAGGCCGACTGGGGGAACAAACGGGCCCAGTCGCTGTGCACCGTCAGGATGAATTGGCGAACATTTTTGGGGTCAAGATGCAGGCGGATGTCGGCCACTTCGGGATCGCAGCGGGCATGGCACAGTGCCACGGCCAGGCGCAGCACCAGCAGTTGCTGAATGAACATCCGGTCTTCAAAATCGGCTTCCAGTTTGCGCAATTTGCCGCGGTGGCCTAGCACCAGCAGGCTCAGCTTGTGTAATTCGGTCAGGGCGAAACCCATGGCATCGGTGTTGTCCAGAATATAGGCGCCATGCTTGTGGTAGTCGCTGTGTGAAATGTGGCTGCCAATTTCGTGTAATTGCGCGGCCCAGGTGAGTTTGCGGCTGATCCGTTCATCCACAGCATCGCGGTTGAGCTGCAGGTAAAGTGCATTGGCGACGTGACCCACGCGTTTGCCGTGCACCGGATCAGCGCCAAATTTGGCGGCCAGGCGTTCCACCGAATGGTCGCGCAAGTCGGTGTGCTGCTGGCCAGCCCCCAGCATGTCCTGCAGCAAGCCGTGGCGCAAACCGCCCGTGGCTTGCTCCAGGCGCTCGATGCCCAACAGTTCAAACAGCGCGCGCAACACACTCAAGCCGCCGCCAATGATCGGCTTGCGGTCGTCGCGCATGCCGGCCAGGCGCAGCCGGTCGGTGTTTTGGGCAGCCAGCAGCTTGTCTTGCAGCCAGTCGAGTCCGTCGCGGGTGACCGAGCCGGCCGGCCAGCCCGCAGCCACCAGCACGTCGACCACCGCATTCACGGTGCCGGCCGAACCGTAGGCCACATCCCACTGGTCGGGGCTGTACAGGCTCAGTGCTTCATCAAGCACCGCCTTGGCGGCAATTTCGGCCATCTGAAAGGAGCGTTTTGAAAATTGGTTGTCGGCAAAATAGCGCATCGACCAGGCAATGCTGCCAACCCGGTACGACTCCATCTGCAGCGGTTCGCGTCCCTGGCCCAGAATGATCTCGGTGGAGCGTCCGCCAATGTCGATCACCAGGCGGCGCTCTTGCGTGCGTGGCAGTGCCTGGGCAACCCCCTGGTAGATCAGTCGGGCTTCTTCGCGGCCAGAAATAACATCAATCGGGAAGCCCAGTTTCTCCATGCCGGTGGCCAGAAATTCGTCGCGGTTGCGGGCCTCGCGCAGGGTTTGCGTGGCCACGGCACGCACTTCGGCATCAGAAAAGCCTGCCAGGCGTTCGCCAAAACGCGCCAGGCAGTCCCAGCCGCGTTGCATGGCCAGGGGCGTCAGGTTGCGGTTTTCGTCCAGACCGTTGCCCTGACGCACGGTTTCCTTGAGGTACTCGGTGCGGTAAAACTGGCCGTGCTCAATGCGGCCAATTTCCAGCCTGAAACTGTTGGAACCCAGGTCAACAGCTGCCAGCCGCTTTGTGTTTTGCATGGTCATCAATAATTTTTCTTCAGAGCTTCCAGCATAGCATCAGTTGCTGTGGTGCCAACGCCGCTCCAGGCCTTTAGCGCTCTCAGCAGGGGGCGCTTTTTGGCCTGATGGCCACCCATGCGTTTCAGAATGTCGTCGAGGGTGCGAATGGCCTGGGTAATGTAAGGGCCCTTGTTGAGCATGACACACTCGGCGCGCACACCCAAGCCGGCATCCGAGATCTCGGCGCGCGACGGCAAGCCGGTCTTGGCCATGAATTCGAGCACCTGGGTGGCCCAGATCACCGGCATATGGGCCGCTTCGGCGCACCACAGTATCTCTTCCTGCACTTCGGCCAGGCGTTCGTAGCCGCATTCAACGGCCAGGTCGCCGCGGGCAATCATGACGCCCGCCAAGCTGGAAGCCATGGCAGACAGCATCAGTTCAGGCAGGTTTTCAAAGCCCTGCAAGGTTTCAATTTTCAGCACAATACCCATGTCTTCGCGTCCCAGACGTTGCAGGTGTGTGCACAACAGCGCAATGTCAGCGGGTTTCTGGACAAACGACAAGCCCACCATGTCGGCCACGGCCGCCACCGCCTCCAGGTCCTCAATGTCCTTGTCGCTGAGCGCGGGTAAATTCAACTGGCTGTCGGGCAAGTTGATGCCTTTGTCGCCAGTGAGCTTTTCGCCATCCGGGCGCGCCTGGGTAATCTCGATATCGAGCCAAGTGTCGGTCTTGTGACGAATTACACCGCCAATACGGCCATCGTCAAACCAGATGCGTTCCCCCACCTTGACCTGATCAATCACCTGCGGCAAGGTCACCGCCACATGCGCCGTGTCAGGGTAGAGTTCATTGCTGTCCTCTTCCATACCGCCGGTTTCACCCAGTCCTTCTTTTGTCAGCCGTAAGCTGTCGCCGATAAACAGGCGCAAGGCGCCCTGCTGGCGATCGATATGGCACACCAGGGTGGCATGTTTTTTTTTGCCGCCAGCGCCACCGATGGTCAGAACGGTTTCCGGGGTCAGATAAGCCGTTTGCAGGCTTTCTGCAATGGCACCGCTGCCATCGTTTTGGATCACCAGCAAATGGCGTTTGGCGCCCCGCGCATCGGTGAAATGGATACTGCTGCCAGCTTTCAGGCGCGCCAGCCACACCTCCCAAACGCCGACACTGGCATCGACGTTGGGTACCAGCTCGGTGCTGTCGATGGGGCGAAGGTGCAAGCGGGCGGGGCGGAAAACGCGACCCAGTTCGTCTTTGCCAGGCTTGAGCTTCAACACCGGTGGCCGATCTGCCACCGGACCTGTTCTGATTTTTGGGCCCCCCAGATCCATCAGCACCTTGACCGGACGGTGCGCCGCTTTGGCGGCCTGACGCACCTTGGTCGCCATGCTTTGCCAAGCAGGCGCGCTGTCATGCGCACAATTGATCCTGGCAATGTCCATGCCGGCATCGACCAGCTCTTGCACCATGTTGAAATCAGTCGCAGCTTCGGTGGGCAAGGTCACCATGATGCGGACCGGGCGTCCGGTGGGGGCATGGCCGAGCAGCCTGAGCGTGTGTTTTTTAAGCAGTTCACGGCTGCTGCTGCTGCCTGCGGGCTCTTGTGCCGATTTGTCTTGCCAGGCTTGCCCCGTGAGGCGGTGCAACAAGCCCAGTACCTTGTCGAGGTTGGCCAGCACATGGGACTCTGAGCGTCCCAGCGACGACAGTCCGAGTCGCGACAGCTGGTCTTGCAGCGGGCGCAGGTCGACGCTGCGCAGGGTGAGGTAATGAATCAGGTTGCGGGCGCTCTGGCGGTACTCGGGCAGGACTTTGTCGAGTTCAGCCTTGAGCGCTGTTTCGCGCTCGAGCATAGACTGCCGCAGGGTCCAGAGCTGGTCGATGAGCTTGATACAAATATCAAAGTCTTGCGGGTCGCCCCCTGCTGTGGGCGGTATGGCAACGGCAGCGTGGTCTTGTTTACTCATGGCGCATTTATAGGCGCCTTTCATGACATTGTCATGAAAAATAACATCAACGTCGCAACAACAAGCGCGCGCGCTGCAATCGGATCAACTCTGCGAATCCACCCAGGACACAAGCCGGGATAGCGATGAGTCGAAAGTAATTGACGCGGATTCGCATGGTCAGGCGCCTTAAGTAAAAGTTGCTGATGTCCGAAGTTAAGCGCGAAATATGACAGCATCGTGTCAGCGTTAGCCGACGCTGATATCAAAAATATGTCATTGTTCTGACACTTTGGCACTTTATGCTGCCCAGCCATGTTGACACTTGTTCACGTCTGTTGTTGCGGCCACTGTGACGCGCTCTGAATTGCCCGAACTGGAGGCGTTGGTGCGCATCATCGAGCTGGGTGCCAACTGGCTCGACGCCCGCGTGGTGTGCCAGGCCAGCTTGGCCCACGGCGCCACTTATCCGGTGTATGTGATCACGTTGGGTAATCCGGCCAAAGAGGTGCCTGCCGTGGGTTATTTTGGCGGGGTTCACGGTCTGGAGCGCATCGGTGCCGAGGTGGTGCTGGCCTATTTGCACAACCTGGTGATGCGTTTGCAGTGGGACAGTGGCTTGCACCGGCAGCTGGAAACCGTGCGTCTGGTGTTCATGCCGATCGTTAATCCCGGTGGCATGGCGCTGGGCACGCGCGCCAACCCGAACGGTGTCGACCTGATGCGCAACGCACCGGTACAAGCCACCGAGCCGGTGCCGTTCATGGTGGGTGGACAGCGCATCAGTGCCGGCCTGCCCTGGTACCGCGGCGTCAAGGACCAGGCGATGGAACTGGAAAACCAGGCGGTCTGCGAGGTGGTGACGGCTGAATTGCTGAGCCGCGATTTCAGCCTGTCGGTGGATTGCCATTCTGGTTTTGGCAGCCGGGATCGCCTCTGGTTCCCTTATGCGCACAAGCGTGCGCCGATGGCCCACCTGGCCGAAATGCAGGCGTTCAAGAACATTTTTGTCCAGTCGCACAGCCACCACCGCTATGTGATCGAGCCGCAAAGCCTGCAGTATCTGGCTCACGGCGACCTCTGGGACTATTTGTACCTGCAAGCCTGCACCCAGCCGCAGCGGGTATTTTTGCCGCTGACTCTGGAGATGGGCTCCTGGCTGTGGGTCAAAAAGAACCCGCGCCAGCTGTTTTCGCGTCACGGCATGTTTAATCCGCTGATCGAGCACCGTCAGCAGCGCGTGCTGCGTCAGCATCAGTTGTTGCTCGATTTTTTGTCGCGCGCGGCCTGTGGCCACCGGTTATGGCTGCCCACGCCTGAGAACCTGGCGCAGCACCACGCGCAAGCGTTGCAAGACTGGTATTGACCCGCCATGGCCACCTGGATCTTTTTGCGTGGATTGACCCGGGAGAGTCGGCACTGGGGCGAGTTTGTTGACCAATTCCAGCAGGCTTTGCCTTACCAGACCGTGGTCACGCTGGACCTGGCGGGCAATGGCCGACTGAACCATCAACGCAGTGCCAGCCGGGTGGAGGACATGGTGGCAGATTGTCGCCTGCAGTTGGCCTTGCGCCACATTGCTCCCCCGTACCACCTGCTGGCCATGTCACTGGGTGCCATGGTGGCCGTGGCCTGGGCGCAGTCGCAGCCTCAAGAGGTGGCGGCCCAGGTGCTCATCAATACCAGCTTGCGCCCGTTCAGCCCTTTTTACCAGCGCCTGCGCCCGGCCAACTATGGGCCACTGCTGCGCCTGCTGTTGTTTGGCGCCGCGCCGCAGAACTCGGAGCGCGCCATTTTGCACATGACCAGCCGCGGTGGCCATGAGACCGTTTTGTCAAGCTGGCTGGCGCTGCGCCACACGCATCCAGTGGCCAGACTGAACGCGTTGCGTCAATTGCTGGCGGCTGCCCGTTATGCTGCCCCAGCTGATCCACCGCGCATGCCCACCTTGCTGTTTGGCAGTGCACAGGACCAGTTGGTGTCGGTGCAATGCACGCTGGCGCTGGCCAGACAATGGGCATGCAACTATCACATCCACCCCGATGCGGGACACGATCTGGCCTTGGACGCCGGTCCCTGGTTAGCCCAGCAGGTGCGAGAATGGCTTTCAGGATTGACGCAAAACCGCCCCAGCGTTGTTGTTCCTCCTTGCCGTAGGTCCGTACTGCCTGCGTCGGAACGCCTAGCTGGGACAATTTTGCGTCAATCCTGTTTCAAATCAGGTTGAAAGGCCCCAAGCCATGAAGTCACGTCCGCGCCACATCGTTCCGCAAGAGCTTGAACTCAAACTGAGCCTGCCGGGTGCTGATCCGGTTGACCTCGTCAAGCGGCTGACACACCTGCCTGCGCTGGCGCGGCGCAAGTCGTCGCGGCAGTCTTTGATGAACATTTATTTCGACACACCTGACCAGGTTTTGCGTCAGCAAGGCGTGGCCTTGCGTTTGCGCCGCGTCGGCGGCGAGGCCGATCCGCGTTGGTTGCAAACCCTGAAAACCAGCAGCGGTGAGCGCTCGGCCTTGAGCCAACGCGGCGAATGGGAAAGCCCTGTGGCGGGCCCGGCGCTAGATCTGGCGGCGCTGGCCCACACCGCCTGGACCGGCATTGACCCGGACGGCCGTCTGTTTGCCACCCTGGTGCCGTGTTTTGTTACCCGCTTCGAGCGCACACTTTGGCTGGTGCGCCGACGTGATGGCAGTGTGGTGGAAGTGGCGCTGGACATCGGCCAGGTCGAAGCTAACCACAGGCTGGCCCCCATTTGTGAACTGGAACTTGAATTAAAGGCGGGTGATCCCGCTGCGCTGTTCGACCTGGCTCGGCAGTTTGGCCATGGGCTGGCGGTGTTACCGGCCAACCGAAGCAAGGCCGAGCGCGGATTTTTGCTGGCGCAAGACACGCTAGACCGACCCCAGCGCGCCCAACTGCCCGTACTGATTTTGCCTTTGAGCCGACTTGAATTGGCGCAACGTGTGCTGCGCGAGATGTTTGCCCAGTTCAGCCAAAATCTGGAGACCCTTGGCACATCAGACGACCCCGAGGTGGTGCACCAAGCGCGCGTGGGCTGGCGCCGTTTTCGGTCGGGTTTGCGACTATTTGGCAAGACGCTGGCAGTGGTCAAGCCCCCTTCATGGCTCGAACTGCAGCCTGTGCTGGCTGGCCTGGGCGCGCTGCGCGACCTGGATGTGGCCGTGACCGAGACGTTGCCAGCCTTTGCAGACGGCTACACCATGGGCCATGCCGGTCGGACGCATGCCTGGCAGGCCATGTTGATCGGATTGACGCAAGCCGCCACGATGCAACGCCAGCTGGTATGTCAGACCCTGCAGGCACCGGCCGTGGGCTTGTGTTTGCTGGCGCTGACCGAATGGCTGGAAAATTTGTCGGCAGCGGACCCCACCGGGCGGGTTCAAAAGGGCGCGCTGCGTCGCTGGGCCAGGCGCCGAACCAGGCGTCTGCAGCAACGCATGGTGCAGGTGCAAGAAAGTGCAGATTCGCTACAGCAGCAACACCGCGTGCGTATTCTCGCCAAACGGCTGCGTTACGGGGTCGAGGCGCTGCGCGACCTGTTGCCCCGGCATCTGGCAGGCGCTTACAGCCAACAGGCAACACAGCTTCAGAGCAGTTTGGGTTTGTCCCGCGATGTAGCACAGGCCAGTGTGCTGGTGGCCGCGCTTGAGCTGGACCCGCACATTGAGGCTTATCTGCAAGGCGTTGTGGTGGGGTTCAGAGCAGGTCTGGTGACTGTACGGTGAGCACCAGGGTTTCTTGCTGACGCTTGTGCAACCACCAAACGGCGCCTTTTTTAACCGGGAATTCACTGGCCTGGAGTCCGATCAACTCGGCAATGGTTTGCCCTAGTGTGGGTTGATGCCCGATGACCAGTACGGTCCCCTTGCCCTGTGACCATTGCACCAGCTCAAGCAACTGCGCCACCGTGCTGTCGGGCGCCAACTCGGGTCTGATCTTGAATTTCCGACCCAGGGCGTTGGCGGTCTGCTCGGTGCGAACCGTCGGGCTCACCAGAATGCGGGTGTTCTCAGGCAACTGGCGATCCAGCCAACCGGCCATGCGTTTGGCCTGTTTTTCGCCGCGCGAGGTCAGGCGCCGGGCCATGTCATCACAGCCATGCGTCCATTCTTGCGCCTCTGCGTGGCGCCACAAAATCAGGTCCATGGGCTAAATATAGCAATTAAAAATGTCAATTTGAAGACATGACAGGTTGGTGCGGACTGCGCCGAGGGTCGTGGCTCAAGCAGCGCTTTGCTGGTCTGCCTGTAGCGCTGCCGCGCGCCCGCGCTGCAGGTTCACCGGCACCAGCAGGAGCAGGCCGAGCACAAACAGCACCGAGGTGCTCAGGATGGCGGTGCGCTGGTCGCCACCGGTAGCCCAGGTGATGAGGCCGTAGCTCAAGGGGCCGACGATGCTGGCCAGCCGGATGGCAAAGGTCCACAGGCCGTAAAACTCGGCAATCTGGTGCTGCGGCGCAAACAGGCCGGCCATGGCGCGCCCGGCCGACTGGCTGCTGCCCATACACAGGCCGGCAATCACCGCGGCATACCAGAAGTCGCCCTTGCTGGTGCTCATGCCAGCCATCACGCAAGTGGTAATCCAGCCCAGCAAGGTGCTGGCCAGTGCAATCTTGTGTCCGATGCGATCCTGCAGGTAGCCCCAGGCGAAGGCCCCCGCTGCTGCGGCAATGTTGAGCACAAAGATCAGCACCATGGTTTCCTGCTGTTTGAAGCCGATCACCTGCTCGGCATAAATGGCGGCCAGTGCAATCGCCACCGCCACGCCGGCCTGGTAACACACCGCGCACGCCAGCAGCCACATGAAATCCCGGAATTGCCGGGCCTGATGAAAGGTGTGTTGCAGCTGCTTCAGGGCGGCCCGGAAGCCGCCTCGCCCCAGCGCCACCGGATTGGCTTGTGCCCGCTCCTTGAGCAGGGCAAAGGTGACCAGCGCGGCCGAGCCATACAACGCTGCCGTGATCAGCATCGTGACCGGCACAAACTGCGACGCAGTCTGGCCCTGACCTTGTGCCCACAGCACATAGGCCAGGCACAGCCCGAGCGCCAGCATGCCGCCAAAGTAGCCAAAGCTCCAGCCCCAGCCGCTGACCTTGCCCAGCGACTCCGTACGTGCCAGTTCGGGAAGAAACGCCGCCGTCATTGATTCACCCCAAGCGTAAAAGGTGTTGGACACCACAATCAGCACCATGGCAAGCGCCACACTGCCCGGGCCGACCAGTGCCAGCGCCGCCGTGGCCAGCACGCAACCCGCTGTGAACAGGGTCAGCAGGCGTTTTTTGGCAGCGCGCAGGTCGGCATAGGCGCCCAGGCCGGGCATGGTGAACATGACAATGGCGTTGGACAGGCTCAGCGCAGCCGTCCAGGCCAGCGTGGCCCAAGGCGCACCCTGCGCCACACCACCCACAAAATAGGCGGCAAACACGGCGGTGATAACCACCGTGGTGTAACCCGAGTTGGCAAAGTCGTACATGGCCCAGCCAAAGACTTCGCGCTTGCGAACGCCGGGTTGAAGAGCTTGTGGTGAAAAAAGTGACATGGTGGATGCTGGAGTTTATGACAGCCATTCATCGGCTGACTGCAAGCAAAACTGGGGTGTGTTTTGTGTTCACCAAACCTTCTTGTTTTGGTCACGGGCTTGTCATGCCAGCCCACTAGATTCAAGTTCTTATCAACGTAACGGAGCTTTTTTATGACCCGAGCCATTTTCGCCATGTCCCCAACTTCTGAAAACGCATTGTCTGTGCTTGGCGCAGCAGCAAACCAGGCCAGTCTGCCACGCCGCCACGTGCTCAAGGGCGCTTTGGGCGGCTTTGCGGCCATGGGTTTGAGTGGCTTTGGCTTGAGCGCCTGCGGTGGCAGTGATAGCGTCCTGGTGGCAAGCCCGGCCACCCTCAGTTCTGTTGAGTTTCTGGGCATGGTGGCTCCGACCACAGACGTTCTGCGCGCCGACAGTTACACCAGCGCCAGCATCAAGCTGAGCTATTCCGACGCCTCCAGCAAAACCCAGGCGTTGGCCTACAACACCATTTTCAAGACCGGTGACACTCTAAAAAACGGCAGCACCAACGTGATTGCCGGTGCCTATTACGACATCAACGGCAACCCGATCATCGACAACTCAGTCCCGGCGTCTGCCGAACCGTTTTATTCCGACTGCCCGGACGGCAATGCGCTGATCGCCCTGGCCAACCCGACCGTGCCGGGAGTCACCGGCAATACCCTGTTCCTGGTGACGCAGTACGAATACAAGAGCCGCGACAATGCCGGTGTCAGCATGTACGGCAAACTGCCTTCGCCCATTTCCATCACCACGCTGGATCAGGACAAGACCACTGGCGCCCTCAAGGTGGTCAAGCACTTCAATGTGGATACCAAGCCGGTCCATGGTTTGTGGATTACCTGCGCCTCCAGCCTGTCGCCCTGGAACACCTATTTGTCCAGCGAAGAGTACGAACCCGATGCCGTCAACATTGCCACCAACACGATGTTCCAGGCCTTCAGCCTGAACCTGTTTGGTAGTACCACAGCTGCCAACCCCTACCACTATGCGCACGTGCCGGAAGTCACCGTCTTGCCCGACGGCAGCGCCACCATCGTCAAGCATTACTGCCTGGGCCGTGTTGCCCGCGAACTGGTTGAGGTGTGCCCCGACAACAAGACCGTGCTGATGGGTGACGATGGTACCAACACCGGTTTGTTCATGTTCATTGCCGACAAGGAAAAAGACTTGAGCGCCGGCACACTGTATGTGGCCAAGTGGACGCAGACTTCGGCCACGGTCGGCGGCGCTGCCACGCTGAGCTGGATCAAAATGGGCCACGCCAGCAGCGACTATGTGAAAGGCCTGGCAGACAGCTTGACGGCCAGCGACATTGTGACCGTCAGCGTCACCGACCCGGCGCTCGCCATTCCCGCCGACACCAGCTTCACCAAAATCGCATTCAACGGCAAGACCGAGTGGGTCAAGTTTGCGCCGGGCAAGGAACTTGCTGCGGCTTTTCTGGAAACCCATCGTTACGCGGCCTTTTTGGGCGCGTCCATGGAGTTCAGCAAGATGGAAGGTGTGGCGCTGAACCGCAAGGACAAGGTGGCGTACATCGCCATGTCGTACATCCAGAAAAGCATGAGCGACGCGGTGGGCGACATTCAGGTCGGTGTCATCAACGCAGGCGCTACCTATGAACTTCAACTCGCCGCTGCACAGCAAGACAGCGCTGGCGCCACCATCGGCAGCGACTGGGTGCCGACCGTCATGGCGGCTGTTCCCGCGCTGGTGGGTGAAGACTTGGTTGCCCCCGATGCCGTCGGCAACACCGCCAATGTCGACAAAATTGCCAATGCCGACAACCTCAAGTTCTCGGAAAAACTGCGCACGTTGTTCATCGGCGAGGACTCCGGCCAGCACGTCAATAACTTTGTCTGGGCCTACAACGTGGACAGCAAGAAGTTGTCACGCATCCAGTCAGTGCCGGCGGGTGGTGAGGCGACCGGCCTTGAAGTGGTGGACAACCTGAACGGCTTTGCCTACATCCTGGGCAACTTCCAGCACCCGGGTGATTGGGGCGCCATCCATGCCGTCATCAAAACCGGTGTCGAGCCCTTGCTCAATGCCAAGTGGAACAACCGCAAGAGTTCCGCCATAGGCTACATCAGCGGCGTGCCAGGGCTCTGACGGGTTGGGCAGGGCAGCGTCCACTGCGGTGGTGTTGCCATCGCCAAGCTATTGCGTAGTTTCAGATCTGTTTGCCTGCGTTGTGGCGCCTTACCGCCATGCCGCAGGCTATTTTTTTGCCGTGGTTTTGCTGCGGCATTGGCCGCCTGCATTTTTATGGGGTGAAATCACGCAGGGCGTGGGTGGCGCCAAAACAAAAAACCCGGCCCCCTTGCAGGGACCGGGTAAGCGGCTGGGCCGCGATCAACTTCGATTTTTTAGCTGAGCTGACAACGCATCAGATGCCAACTTGCTTCGCCACCGATCACTTGATTGCTGGCAGCCCACCCAGGTAACCCACGGGTGCGTGAAACACGTCGATGCGGTCTTTGAGCTGCTTGGCCAGTTCGGCTGGTACGGTCTTGGCAAAGTCGCCCCAGTGCTGGTTGTTGGCCATGATGTAGGCGTGACCGTGCAGGTCGTCCAGCACTTGCAAACCGGTGTTTTCAGCACCTGCGGCAGAGGTCAGGATGCGGCTGAGCTTTTTGGTGTCCACGTTGTATGCCCACAAATAGTTGTTGGTGTGGATCAGTGAGTCTTCACCAACGAACAGCGTGCGCATCTTTTCAGAGTAAAAAAGGTTGTCCGGCTGGGCGATGTGGTTGTCGTCGGCAGTGTTGCCCTTGGCGTCGGGTGTCGCCAGCGGCAAACCGAGCAGCGCCGGTTCGACGTAGATCTTGGTCGCCACAAAGTCGGAGGCAATCACACTGCCATGTTGGTCGCGCTGGCCACTGGCCAGATCGGCGGTGTAGGTCGCACCGGCCTCGTTGGCAGGCAGGCGGATGTGGTCAGCCGGTTCACCCTTGGCGCTGGTCATGCTGTCGCGCACGGCCGACATGGCCAGGTACAGCTTCTTGTCGGCGGCATTGATGGCCACACCTTCGTATTTGGTGAACTCGGTGGTGGCGCCCATCAGTGTGGCCATGCGGCGGGTTTCCAGGAAAGCGGCGGCTTTCTCTTTGCCGGGTTTGACCTTCAGGCACTCGTCTTCTTTAGAGCCGGCGCGGATGCGTGTGTAACTGGCCGGGCAGGCGTTGCCCTCGGGTTTGGCCGCATCAAAAATATCGGTAAAACTGTGCGTATCGGCCAGTTTTTTCACTTCGTCGCTGGTGGCGTGACCCAGTTTGACCCAGTTTAAGTTGGCTTTGCCGCCACCCTGGTCGCTGGTCTGGTTCCATTTGGCAGCATACAAGCTGCCGCTGTCGAGGTTGCCCCAGGCATCGCCCACATACATCAGCATCAGGCCATAAGTGCCGTCATCACCCAGGTAGGCGGTTTTGCCATCCGGGGCCAGGCGCGCCAGCTCCCAGGTGCCACGACCCATGGCGTAATGCTTGCTAACCAACGTTTTGCCGACGGTACGCACGTCCACTTCAGGGATGTAGCCGTAGTGGTAGGGGTTGGCTGGTTTGCCGCCCAGATACTGCTCACTCATGGCCTTTAAGCTAGCCTGCAGCTTGCCGGCGTTTTTGGTCAGCGGGCTGAATTGCAAATCGTAGTCTTCTTCGGAGCCCAGGTGGGTGTTCCATGGTGTCTGGCTGCCCGCGCACGGAATCCACAAGCCATCCACGCCCGAGAAATCGATTGGGCTTTGCTTGATCACACTCAGCTTGCCGTCTTTGGATTGTTTGAGCTCGGTGAGCGTCATGCCCATGGGCGAGCGGGCGTACCAGCCCTTGGCTTTGTTTGCCTCGGTTTTGTCGGCCAGCAACCAGTCGTACTCGTAGTGCGTCACCATGAACAGCTTGTCACCCACCGCCAGCAGGCTGTTGGCGTCAGGGGTTTCAGCTACCAGGGGTTGACCTGCCGGGTCTTTGATAGGCTGCATTTTGGCATCGAACAGTTGGCCTGCGGGGTGTTTGACGCCCTTGACCTCGTTGATCTTGTCTTGCACCGAGAACAGCGTGTTGTAGGCCAGCGGGTAGGTCTTGACTGAGCCGTCGCCGTAGGTGACTTTGGCCACCGAGCTGGTGTAAGTGCGTGCCATTTTGTCGGGGTCAGTGGCGGCCGGGGCGGGGGTGTCGGTAAATTCGACCGAGACAACCGTCGTGGGCATGGGGGTCTTTGCGGCGGTAGTAGCTTGGTTGGCACAGCCAGCCAGGGTGGCCAGCACAGCGACCGCCGTGGCACTCAAGAAAAAACCGGGGCGAGAAATCGAACGCATGCAAACTCCATTGATGTTAAAAACCTGCTGAGTGTGCACGGCGAATGTGACAATTTTTTGAAACGGCTGACGACCCGGTCGCACCCAGGTTCAGGGCGCCATTCAGTCGGGTGCTGCCTTGCCGAACAGTTGTTTTGTTTCAGGCCAACTTTTCAGCGTTGTGGCGCCTTACTGCCATGCCGCAGGCTGACGATTTGGCCGCGTGTTTTGCCGCCGCTGCCGCATTGGCAACCTGCTCTGCATTGCTGAAATCACCCGGGCTTACTTGAACCGCACCAATAGACAGGGTGGTCAAGGCAAAAAAATAGGTGAAGCCCTGACGGTCTTGCGCCTCAATGCCGCCCTTTTGTCGATCAACTTCATCAAACAGATTGGCGGCCTGGTGGTTGAATTCGTCGATCATGCAACGGCATTGCCCGGCCCAGCTTGTGCTTTGAAACACCACGATGAAGTCGTCACCGCCCACATGGCCCAGAAAGTCACGCCGCTCTTGCAAGTGGTTGGCAGCAACTTTGGCCACCAGACGGATCACTTCATCACCACGCCAGTAGCCATAGCGGTCGTTGAATGATTTGAAGTTGTTCAAGTCGAGGTAACACACGACAAACTCGGTGTTGCGGGCCAGCATGCGCTCAATGTGCTGGGTGATGGGGATATTGCCAGGTAGAAAAGTGAGTGGGTTGGCGTGGCGTGCAGCCTCAATGCGCGTCTCTGTGACCGACTTCACAATTTGATCACCCCGACACAGCCCAAGGTAGTGGCCGTTGTCCACCACAATAAAGCCGTCGTTCAGGTAACGCTGGTCGTCGGAGGTCAGAATGCCCAGCAGGTCGTCAATGGTGTGTTTGCATTCGATCAGGCGTGGCTGCAAATTGGCCCACTGCAGGCAGGGCTTGTTGCCCCACAATTCCCGCGAATAAAGTTGACTGTATTGGTTCAGAAAGTTCACCCGGTTAAGAATGCCAATGGGGCGTTCCCCCTCAACCAAGGGCAAGGCGTGCAAATGCGGATGCTTCAGAAACAAGTTTGCCACCTGATCGTTGTGGGTGTGGATGCCAATGGTCGGGGCTTGCATGATGTTCAAACGGTCAAAAATGTTGGCCTGTGTGCCCTGCCTGACCTCTGGGTAAATTGACACCTGGCGATTCACAATCACCGCCACCGCGCCTGGCTGAACTGCGGTGCAGGGGTCGACATCGGGCTGCGCCAGAAAATAGCCTTGCCCATAGGTGAGCCCCAAGTCACGCAGAAGGCGCAGGTCGTCGTCGGTTTCAATGCCCTCTGCGACCAGTTCGGAGCCGAAGATTTCGGCAATTTTTTGCAGCGCCTGGATGGTCTTTACTTTGTCGGCATGGGTGCTGATATGTTTTGTAAAGTATTTGTCGATCTTGACCACTTCGGGTCGCACCTCTGACCACAGGCGCAGGCTGGAGCGGCCATCGCCAAAGTCGTCCAATGCAATCTGAATGCCGAGTCGCCGCACCGCTTTAGCCGCGTCAACCAGGGCCAGCATGTCCAGCACGCGTTCGTGCTCGGTGATTTCCAGCACCAGATGACGGCTGGATATACCCCAGCGCCGCATCAAACGGATCACGGGTTGCATGCCCACCTGGCCGATCAGCCGCACCAGGGCTTGGGCACTGATGTTGACGAACAAGCGGCCGCGTTGGGCCAGCTCACCCCAACGCTGCAAGATCACAATCAGGCAGGCCAGTTCCAGCTCAAAAGTCAGGGTTTCTTCGCTGGCGTGGGCAAACAGCGCGTCGGGGCTGTAAAAGCGCCCACCCTCTGGTCCGCGGATCAGGGCCTCATGGGCATACACCATGCCGTCGGCCAACTTGGCAATAGGTTGAAACACTGGGCTGAGCCAGCGTTGGGAAATGATTTGACCAAGTTCCGACTCGCAGGCCTTCAGTTGGCCGACAGGTCGCGCCAGCCGAGGTCGGCTGGGCGCAAAAAAATGGAGGGCATCGGGGTAAGGTTGTGGCGAGATATGTTGGCTGAGCTGCATGACGCACCTGGTTCTATTGGGGTAACAAGCGTTAACCGTTTAGCTGCAGGCTAAGCCAGACCTATGACAACTTGGTGACAGTCGCCGCTGCATACCGAAACTCTGTGACATATTCGTGACACATTTGTCTGGCAATATCGCAACGTGAGTGAACAGGGTGCATCATCCCGGGCGTCGCATGGATTCCTGAATACGAAAGTTAGGAGTGACCGGTATCAAAATATTTGTACCAACATAGCGACATCAAAATTCTCTTCAATCAATCCTGGAGTCAAAAATGTCAAGACAGTCAGACCAATTAGAAATGCTTCATAATAAGCTGAGCCACCGCTACGGGCCCGGCGATATGCTTTGCGCCCGGGTTTTTGTGGCGCTGGAGTCCTGCCGGAAATTCGAATCTACCAGGACAAATAAACACGATTGGTCGGTGCCGTACACGCAGATCATCGCGACCCATCGTCAAGCCACCCAAAAAACAAGCCGCCACTGAATACAGGCCACCGGCGGCAACATGAACACATTGGTTGACAAGGTTTCCGATTTGCTCAAGAAGCAAAAACGGGTGGCGGGTATGGTTCACAACCAAAACATGCCGCGCCAGGCCATTGTTGAAACCCTGGTGCAACGCCAGCATCTTGCCGAGCTGAAGACCTTGCTGGCCCAGTTGCCGGTGATCGACATAGCGTCACTGCTGGACGCCTTGCCCATCGAGGACGGCCGACAGTTGTGGCCCTTGCTGGCACAGGGGCGACAAAACGATGTCTTGTGGGAGGTGTCGGATGAGCGGCGCGACATGCTGGCGGGCGGCCGGGAGCCGGTCTTCAATGAGAGCCAGATGAATGCCTTTGTGCTGGTAGACGGCAGCTTGCAGCAAATTCCCATTGAGGGCCGAAATAATCTGGAAGGCGCCAGCCCGATCTGGATCGACCTGCTGGGCGCCAGCAAAGCCGAACGAAATTACGTGGGTTCGCACTTTGGGCTGACGCTGCCTGATCCGGACGCGCTGACCGATCTGGAAATCAGCGCGCGTTATCAGATAGAAGACAATGGCGACATCCACCTGCATTCCAATTTTTTACTGGACCGTGAAGGGCTGTCGCGCAGCGTGCCGGTGGCTTTTATCTTGCACAAAGGCGTGTTGTTTTCGCTGCGCAACGAAGACCTGCCGGTGTTCCGGCTGCAGCGCCGACGCGCCCGTACCCAACCAGGTTACGTGTCTGATTGCACCGACGTGCTGCTGGACCTATTTGGCGCGGATGTCGAGTATTCAGCCGACTCGCTTGAGGATATTTATGCCACCTTGGGCAAGGTGGGTCGACAAGTTTTGAGCGAAGCCATCAGTGACCAGGAGGCCGCTGCCATTCTGGGCGCTATTGCTGAAGAAGAGGATTTGAATGGGCGTATTCGAGGGAATATTCTGGATACACAGCGCGCTATCAATTTCCTGATTCGCAGCAAAACCATGACCTCAACCCAACTCGATGATGGCAACCAAATTCTGCGCAACATCGACTCGCTCAACAGCCACACGTCGTTTCTGTTTGACAAGATCAACTTCCTGATGGACGCCACCATTGGTTTCATCAACATCAACCAGAACAGGCGCATCAATCAGTTGACCGTGTTCGGTGTGGTGTTTACTCCGATTAACATTCTGGCCGGCATGGGTGGCATGTCGGAGTTTTCCATGATGACCCAGGGCATTCCCTGGCCGATTGCTTATGGTGCGTTTTTGCTGGGGGCGGCCCTGATCGGTGTGCTGACTTTCACGGCGCTCAAACGTCTGGAAACCCGCCAGCTCAAGCTCAAGAAATTGCGCTGAGCGGTGGCGGCCCTAGCTGCATCAGGCGGCAGCGCGTGCCGGTGGCGTTTGCTTCATGTAGTCTTTGACCGGCAGGTCGTTTTCACTGATGTGGTGGCCCATCCAGTCGGCGATCAGGCCGCTTAAAACGGTTTTGTTCACGATGCTGCTCGCGACCTCCTCCAATAAGGTGTCAAGTTGGTTTCGCGCTGCCTGGTGCACCCGTATGTGCTCGGCCAGGGTAGGGCAGCCATTGGCCGCCAGAATGCTTTCTTCCAGCGCATCGTGTAATCGTGACTGCCTGACGATGTCTTCCAGTGCGCCATGAATCTGATCGGGCGTGGCGGTATCGGTTTCGAGCAGACGCATCAGGTTCCGCCCCAGTTCCAACAGTGTGATGTGCTGCTCGTCCAGCTTGGCATTGCCTACGCTCAGGTGCGACGACCATTTTGGAATGGGTTTCACAGGGTGCTGTTTGAGCGGGTGTTTGGACTGCATGGCATTCATCAAAAAATCGCGTTGAGCTCAGGTGTCTGGCCTCGTTGCAAGGTTGGATTGTCGCAAAACTCTGGCGCGTCAAAAAATTTGGCGGGCCTGTTGTGGTTCCCGGCACGCTGGCGCAAACCGCGAACGCTCTTCAGCTTGTTGCCACGGTGTATGGCTGGCTGCAGACGGCCAGGCGCGCACGGTTGGTGCCATGCCGGCAAGCAAGATCAGGTTTCAAAGCGGCCCCGGCGCCATGCGGCCAGTGTCGGGTCAGCTGTCACAGCGTTGACATTCGGGGCCACTGAATTGACCGAGTCTCAATTGAACGGAGCACACATGAGCATGAAAAACAAATCTCGCCTGCCCGCCATTTCGGCAGCACTGGCGCTTGTATGGGGATTGACGGCCTGCGGGGGCAGCAGTTCCACGCCCCTTCAGGGTGTTTTCCTTGACGCCGCTGTGAGCGGCGTGGACTACACCGGGGACAAAGGCAGCCAGGGCATGACCAACAGCACGGGCACATTCAACTACCAACCGGGCGAGAAGCTGACTTTTGCCATTGGCCAGATGGTCCTGGGTACCGCCACGGGCGAGGCAGTGGTCACGCCCGTCAGTTTTGAAACGAGTGGTGCCGGTGTGGGTGCCCACGCCACGCGTGTTTTGCGCACGCTTCAGGCGCTCGACAGCGATGGCGACCCGAGCAACGGTATCAGCATCAGCAGCAGCACCCGCCTGGGGCAGACGACCAAGCTGGCCTTGGCCACCGCCCTGGACGCTGATGTATAAAAAGCCATTGGCAACAATACACTGGTGGGTGAAGACGAAGCCCTTGCGCACTTTGCCGATACCCTGTTGAAGCACAAGATCACTCTGCCGGCCAAGCGCTCGCCCATCACGCTCACGCTGATGCACACCAACGACACACACTCCCGCATGGAGAGCTTTACCGACACGATCTTGCAGGGCGGGGTGGCTCGCCGGAAAACCCTGATTGACCAGGTTCGCGCGCCAATCGATACCGATAAAGGTTGCAAGAACCAGCTATTGGTTGATGCCGGTGACTTTTCGCAAGGCACACCTTATTACAACGCCTGGGAGGGAAGCGAATCGGTCATGGCCATGAACGCCATGGCTTATGACGTGTCCACCTTGGGCAACCACGAGTTCGATCTTGGCCCTGCCCGTCTGGCACGTATGCTCCGTGGCGACAACATCAGCGTGGCCGGCATAGAAAACGCCACAGAAAAGCCACAATTTAAGGTGGTCGCCAGCAACCTTGATGTTTCCGGGGAAAGTAGCCTCAATGGCCTGTTGAAAAAAATTGGCAGTCGTGGAACGCTGTGGTGAAAGATATGGTGTCATCGGCGTTGTCACTGAAGATTTGCCGTTGATCGCCTCGCCTGGCATGGTCAAGGTGCAAGACTATGTGACAAGCGGCAACGCCACCGCAGCCCAGCTCAAGGCCATAGGCATCAACAAGATCATCTTGTTGTCTCACTACGGCTACGACGTCGACATTCAAAAGGCAGCCGAACTCTCGGGCGTGGACATCATTGTCAGTAGCCACGACCACAGCCTTCTGGGGACTGCGCAAGACATCAACGCGCAAACCGGCAGCACAAGCACAAGCCCGGCTTATGTTGGTCAGGGGGCCCTGTCCAAAGGCGAATACCCCAAGCAATTGACCAACAAAGACGGCGACAAGATTCTGGTGGTCTCGGCCTTCGAGTGGGGGCGCTGGCTGGGTCGCCTGGAGGTCAGCTTTGATGCCAGTGGCAAGGTGCTGACGGGCACCAACAAGTCGGCCTTTGTCAGCGGCACACTGGCTGAGGACGCGGCCTTGAAACAAAAGGTGGCTGATTACTATGCCCCGGTCAAGGCGCAAAACGACGTCATGATTGGCACCAGTGCCATCAGCTTCCCGGGTGCACGGGGCACGGTGGCTCCCTTTGTGGCGGGTGTTCGCAGTGTTGAGACATTGCTTGGCAACCTGGTCTCGGACCTCATGCAAGCTGCTGCCAAAACCAGTGACAACGCCGTTGCTGCCTTTACCAATGGGGGTGGTTTGCGTGCCGACATCGTGAGCGGAAACGTCACCTTTGGGCAGGCACTCAGTGTGCTGCCCTTTGGCAACACGCTGTACGTGATGGACCTGACCGGTCAGGACGTGATTGACCTCATGGAAAGCAGTGCCGGCAAAGTGGGTGGCGGCGGTTTCCTGCAACACTCGAAAGAACTGCGCATGAGCTATTGCGCTGACTTGACCGCGTGTGCAGGTACACCACTCAAAGCCGGTGGTCGTGTCACATCGATCGAAATTGCGGGTCAGGTTGTCAGTATCCCGAAAATCTACCGATTGGCCACCAACAACTTCACGGCAGGTGGCGGCGATGGTTTTGATGTTCTGAAAAGCGCTTGCTTACGTTCCGGTAACTTCTGCCGTGACACCGGCATCGTTTAGTTGGACTTGCTGGTCAATGCCTTGAAAACCGGCAAGCCACTCACAGCCACGATGGACGGTCGTATCACCCGTCAATAAAACATACAAGGTGCGGGCTCAGAGCTCCGCACCTCGTGGTTCAGTAAATACGGCAGTATTTATCCGCATCACAGTCGTATTACAAGCATTCGTACCGGGAATGCCGCGCTGCGTCAGTCTTTTGCTGGTCGGCCGGTCTTGATGGCCGGAACGGCTTTTGTGGTCTTCAGGAAATTGGAATCCGACATGGCGGCCAAGGCCATGATGCCAGCGCGGATCAGTTCGCTCTTCTTGACCAACGCGCCCAGCTTGACACCGCGGTGCTTCAGCTCCTCCAGCTTGAGGTATTCAAGCTTGGGGATGGTGAAACTGTCGCGCACCAGCTTGGGCTTTTTGGCTTTTAGCAGTTTGCCTTCAGTCAGATTTGCGGTGGGTGCGATCATGGCCTTGGGCGCAACTTTCGCAGGTGCTTTAGCGGTGGCCTTGGGCGCAACCATTGGCGTTGTGCTGACCACCGATTTGACGGCAGCCTTGGGTGTGGCCGTCTTGGCGACTGGTTTGAGCGCGACCTTGGCTGCTGGCTTGGCCGGGGCAGTTGCTTTTTTGGCACTTGTTTTAACTGCTCTTTTTGCCACGGCCTTGACTGCAACCGGGGAGGGCGAAGGTGCCGACACTGTGCTGCTGATGCTTGGCTGATCGGCCTCGGTTGTTGTGGGCACAGTCGCAACTTCTGCCTGGATTGTTGATGTCATGGTGGATTTTCCTTAAATTAAACAGGGTATATAGTTTATATCGTATTAATGGATTTGGTCAAGACCCCAGGGGTCAGCATGATGTGATGATCAAGACCCTGGGTGACAGAGCGTCACGCACTTGTCATGACCTTGCGTCATACTGAAATTGACCATGGTGGCACCAGTACTGGCAGCAAGGGTCAGCATGACAACCCGAGGAGAGCGCAACAATGACCCTCAAGCAAGCGCTGGACGGCAGCGCCGATTCACATCGCAATCCGCGTTATGTCAGTTAATTGACGCGCAATACCTTTGCCATGGTTTTGGCTGGCGGGCGTGGCAGCCGTTTGGCGGCTCTGACCGACTGGCGTGCCAAGCCGGCGGTGCCCTTCGGTGGCAAATTTCGCATTATTGATTTCACACTGTCAAACTGTGTCAACTCGGGTGTGCGGCGCATTGGTGTGGCAACGCAATACAAATCCCAAAGCCTGATTCGGCACCTGCACCTGGCCTGGCGCTTTCTGGATGGTCGCATGGGTGAATTCATCGAAATCATGTCGGCCCAGCAGCAGGTCGACGAGTCCTTCTGGTACCGGGGTAGCGCCGACGCGGTCTACCAGAATCTGCGCGAAATCAGCCACGCCAAACCGGACTATGTTCTGGTGCTGTCGGGTGATCATATTTATCGAATGGATTATGGGCATCTACTGGCGGCGAATGTCGAGCGCGAGGCCGACCTGACGGTGGCGTGTGTCCAGGTGCCGTTGCATGAAGCCGGTAGCTTTGGCGTGATGTCGGTCGATGTGGATCACCGCATTCAAGCTTTCGCTGAGAAACCCGCGCATCCGCAACCGATGCCGGGCCATCCCGACGTGGCGCTGGCCAGCATGGGGGTGTATGTGTCCAACACGCGATTTTTGTTTGAGCAATTGCAACGTGATGCCGATGATCCGAATTCCAGCCGTGATTTTGGTAAGGACGTGATTCCATACTGTGTCGAGCACCACCGTAGTCACGCCCATAACTTTGCCGACGTGGCTCATCACCCACTTGAAACTCATCAACCTGTCTTCAGGATCGAAAGGGATCCGGCGCGACGGCACGGGCGTGATGTCCGTTTCATCAAAACTTGGCACCCCATAGTCAGGTGCAAGCACATGAACGACGTGGTCGAGCAAGCGCAGGTTCCGGTGGTAGGTTTTCATTGACGTTGAAACGCCATTGATCCGCGGAAAATAGACATCGGAAATAAATAGAATTTCCATGAAGTCAGTTCAGTAGGACCAGTGCCCAAACTGGTAACGAGGTTCAGCAGACCGATCAGGACCGATGCGCTGCCAATGTTTTTGGCGCGCTTGACAAGCCGGTGATCGTCGAGGGAAATGCGGTCGACGGTGGCCTCGATGGCTGAATTGATCAACTCAACGATGAGAACCAAAAATACACAGGAAATCATCAGCACGCGACCCAGCAATTGACTTTCGAGTCAGAACGCAAGCGGTATCAGAACCATGGCCAGTAGCCCCTCCTGGCGGAAGGCATCTTCATGACGAAATGCTGCGCGCAAGTCGGCACAGGAGTAGTTGAATGCATTGACCAGGCGTTTTATGCCAGTCTTTCCTTTGTAGGGACTTTCCATGCTTGTTTCTCAAATGTTGGTCATTGGCGCTGCGCTGGCTTTGGGAGTTGTAGTCCTTAAAACCAACTCCATGCGGCCATCCAGGTGTTCGACGATGGCCGTGCAGCTGTTCACCCAGTCACCACAATTGAGGTATTGCAGCCCATCAATTTGCTTGATCATTGGCCAATGAATATGACCGCAAATGGCACCATCCAAGCCGAGGTCGCGCGCATGGTGGATCACAGATTCTTCAAAGTTGAAAATGAAGCTGACAGCAGTCTTCACTTTTCGTTTGGCGTACCCCGCCAGGGACCAATAGCCAGGGATTTTGAGTGTTCGCCGCAGCCAAGATAGATGAATATTCAGGCGGACCAGGAAATCGTAAGCTTTGTCGCCCAGGAGCGCGATCCATCTGTGATGGCGTGTTACCTGGTCGAACTCATCGCCGTGCAACAACAAATAACGTCGGCCATCTGCAGCCGTATGAATGTAGTCATGCTGCACCATGATGTCGCCGAATGACACACCGACGTATTCACGGATTGCTTCGTCGTGGTTGCCTGGAATGAAAATGACCTTCTGGCCATGACGCGCACGGCGAAGCATTTTCTGCATGAAAGTATTTTGTGCAGGCGACCAATGCACACCACCGCGATTCATGGCCCACAAGTCGATGATGTCGCCGAGCAAAAAGACATGCTCTGAAGAATATTCCTTCAGAAACTCAAGCAGGTGATGGGCCTGGCAAGCCTTGGTGCCGAGATGGATGTCAGACAGGAAGATCGAGCGGACTTGCAGCGCTGTCATGTTGCTGCATTCCCCGCACAGCAGACACACAGCTTTTGAACTCAATGCGAATTGCAAGCTTTTCTGTTTTTTCCATGCGCACAGCTTCGCATGGCAATAAGTCATTTTTATTAAGCTTATTTGGCGGTTTGGTTAAAAGTGCCGCTCCACCTGGTGGTGGCAATACGGAGCTTTTTGGGCCCAAGCTTGTCACATCACTGAAACTGCCGTCGAGCACAATGGCTGATCCCATCAACGTCAAGAAACCCATTCAAGTCTCATGTACAACGACGAATCGACACAAATCTCTGCCTCTGGTCTTCGTTATCTGACCAAAGAAAAGGGCTCACCATTTCAGGCCATGGGGGCGCCGGGTGAAACACGGAGTTGCATCAAATGCGGTAAACACAAGGCGCGTAGCATGGGCAGAATTCAACGGTATCTGAATGCCTTGATGTTTTTTTGCTTCGACTGTCGCCCCTTCAAAAAGGTGCAGTGAAGGCAAGTGTCCTGCGGCGTGGCTGGCCACAATTGCGAATTGTCAAAGCCGGATTTTTTCAGATTGAGAAACTTGAACCTGGTATTTCAGATATTTACAGTTGACCAGGAATTCAATCATGTTTCGTGATCGCCTTGATGCGGCCCGGCAACTGGCCGACAGACTGACTATTTACCGGGGAAAGCATCCGCTGATTTTGGCGATTCCGCGTGGAGCCGTGCCCATGGGAAAACTCATCGCCAGCCAGCTTGAGGGTGAACTTGACGTGGTGCTGGTGCGCAAGTTGCGCGCCCCTTACGAACCTGAGGTGGCGATTGGGTCGGTGGATGAAAGCGGCTGGACTTACCTGTCTGACTACGCGCAAATCGATGGCGGCAATGCCGCTTACCTGAAAGCTGAAAAGCAGCGCCAGCTGGACATCATTGGCCGGCGCCGCGCGCAGTACACGCCGATTCGTCCGGCCATCAGTCCGGACGGGCGCCTGGTGATTGTGGTCGACGATGGGTTGGCCACTGGCGCTACCATGATTGCTGCGCTGCATGGTTTGCGCGCCAGCAAGCCCGCCAAATTGATCTGTGCAGTGCCGGTGGCGCCGGCGGACACACTGGCTGTTGTGACCGAACTGGCAGATGAGGTGGTGTGTCTGGAGGTACCGCCGTTTTTCCAGGCCGTAGGGCAGTTTTACCAGCACTTTGATCAGGTTGACGATGACGAAGTCATCGAAATCCTGAAAAAATCCTGAGCGTGTTCCTCAGTGGTCGCCTGATTCAATCTTTTCCCGGCCGGCGTGGCGGATGTCCTCACCCTTGGCCACATAGATGACAAACTCCGCAATGTTTTTTGCATGATCGCCAACACGCTCAATCGCCTTGGCGACAAACAGCAAATCCAGGCTGGGGGAAATCATCCTTGGATCTTCCATCATGTAAGTGATGAGTTTGCGCACAAAGCCGTCAAACTCCTGGTCAATCTGATCGTCCTCTTTGAGGATGGCCAGTGCCGCGGTGGTGTCAAGCCGGGCAAAAGCATCCAGCGCTTTTCTCAACAAGCCGGAAGCCAGGTCGGCTGCCACCCGCAGCTCCAGTGACGGCAAGGACCGTGGTGCGCCGCTGCTGATGATGGACTGCACCATGCGGCCAATTTTCTCAGCCTCATCACCGACACGCTCCAGGTTGGCCGTGGTTTTGGAGAGGGCAATCAGCAAACGCAAGTCACGCGCCGCAGGCTGACGCAAGGCCATGATGCTGGATATGTCACGGTCAATGTTCACTTCCATCGCATTGACCTGGGCCTCGGTTGCCATCACTTGGCTGGCGGCTTCCACGTTGAACTGAGACAGGGCATAAATAGCTTGCCGGACTTGTGATTCCACCAGACCGCCCAGCGCCATGACTTGCGCAGAAACGGACGTGAGTTCGGCGTCGAATTGTGAGGACAAATGTTTTTCGGACATGTTTCTTCCTCCAGATCAGCCGAAACGGCCGGTGATGTAGTCTTCAGTCTCCTGACGGTTGGGTTTCAAGAATATCTGATCAGTGGAACCGAATTCGATCAATTCGCCCAGGTACATGTAGGCGGTGTAGTCGCTGCAGCGGGCAGCCTGCTGCATGTTGTGCGTGACGATGGCAATGGTGTACTCGTTTTTGAGCTCGTGCACCAGCTCCTCTACCTTGCCGGTGGAAATCGGGTCCAGCGCCGAAGTGGGTTCGTCCAACAGTAACACCGAAGGCTTCACCGCCACGCTGCGCGCAATGCATAGACGCTGCTGCTGTCCGCCCGAAAGAGACAGGCCGCTCTGGCTGAGCTTGTCCTTGACCTCGTTCCATAACGCGGACTTGGTCAGCGCCCATTCCACACGCTCGTCCATGTCGTCCTTGCTCAGGTTCTCATAGAGCTTGATGCCAAAGGCGATGTTGTCGTAGATCGTCATGGGAAACGGCGTGGGTTTCTGAAACACCATGCCAATGCGGGCACGCAGCAGGTTCAGGTCCTGCTTGGGTTCCAGGATGTTCTGACCGTAGAAGTTAATCTCGCCCACGGCCCGCTGGCCGGGGTAAAGGCTGTACATGCGATTCAAGGTGCGCAGCAGCGTTGACTTGCCACAGCCCGAAGGGCCAATGAAGGCAGTTACCTTGTGCTCTTCAATGTTCAGATTGACGCCTCTGAGGCCTTGGAATTTGCCGTAGAAAAAATCGAGGTTGCGCACTTCAAGCGCATTTTTCTTCGGCGCGTCTGTCGTTGGGGAAGGGGCTTGTGCAGGAGCAGTAGCGGTCATGGTGATGTCCAAAGTCGAATAGGGATGTCAGGCGCGAACTTTTTCTCGGAAGAAAATGCGGGCCAGGATGTTGAGCGCCAGTACGGCCAGGGTGATCAGCAGTGCCCCACCCCAGGCCAGGCGTATCCAGTTCTCATAGGGGCTCATGGCGAATTGAAAAATCACCACCGGCAGATTGGCCATGGGCCGCCCCATGTCGGTGCTGAAGAACTGGTTATTCAGCGCGGTGAACAGCAGCGGTGCGGTCTCACCGCTGATGCGGGCCACGGCCAGCAGCAGACCGGTCATGACACCGCTCTTGGCCGCGCGCAACGTGACCAGGGTCGCCACTTTCCAGCGCGGCGCACCCAGGGCAAAGGCCGCTTCGCGCAGGCTGCCGGGCACCAGACGTAGCATGTTCTCAGTCGTGCGGACGACCACCGGCACCGCAATCAGCGACAGCGCCAGCGTGCCGGCCCAGCCCGAGAACGTGCCCATCGTGGCCACCGCGATGGCGTAGACGAACAGGCCCAGCACGATGGAGGGTGCCGACAGCATGATGTCGGTCACGAAGCGGGTCACTTCGGCGGTCTTGCTCTGGTCGCCGTATTCGGCCAGGTACACACCGGAAAAGATGCCGATCGGTGTGGACACCAGCACAGTGAAGCCTACCATCAGCAGGCTGCCCACGATGGCGTTAGCCAAGCCACCGCCTTCCGTGCCGGGCGCGGGGGTGGAATGGGTGAACATATTCCAGTCCAGCGCGGCAAAGCCGTTGCTGAACAGCACGAACAGAATCCATAGCAGCACGGTCAGACCCAGCGCCATCGAGCCCATCGAGAGGGTCAGGCCGATGGTGTTGGCCCAGCGACGCTGGCGGTAAAGTGATTGATTGAAGTCCATGGTTGTGCCTTTGGGTGTGGGATTCAGAGGCCTTTGGCCTTTTCAGTCCGCACCAGCATCCACTTGGCCAGACCGAGCACGATGAAGGTGATGACGAACAGCAGGAAACCCAGCGCGAACAGCGCAGAGATATGGAAGTCGGCGGCCTCGCCGAACTCGTTGGCCAGCGTCGAGGCGATCGAGGTGCCGGGCGAGAAGAGCGAGGTGGGCATGCGGTTGGCGTTGCCGATCACGAAGGTGACGGCCATCGTTTCGCCCAGCGCACGGCCCAAGCCCAGCATCACACCGCCCATCACACCTTTTTGCGTGTATGGCAGCACCACCTTGCGCACCACTTCCCAGGTGGTGCAACCCAGCCCGTAGGCCGACTCACGCAGGATGGGGGGAACGATCTCGAACACGTCGCGGATCACTGCGGCCACGAAGGGCAGCACCATGAAGGCGAGCACGATGCCTGCGGCCAGGATGCCGAAGCCGTTGGTGCTACCGCCAAACAGGAACCCGATCAGGGGCATGCCGCCCAGCACCTTCTGCAGCGGCATCTGGGCGTAGTCGGCGAACAGCGGTGCAAACACGAACAGGCCAAACATGCCATAGATGATGGAAGGCACGGCCGCCAGCAGCTCCACCGCCGTGCCCAGCGGGCGACGCAGCCAGGTGGGACAGGTTTCGGTGAGGAACAGCGCGATGCCAAAGGACAGCGGCACGGCGATCAGCATGGCAATGATTGCGCTGGCCAGAGTGCCGACGATCGCGATCGCGGCACCAAATTCTTCATTGATGATGTCCCATTCAACGTACCAGATGAAGCTCACACCGAACTTCTGGAACGCAGGCCAGGCATTGATGAACAGGGAAACAATGATGCCCATCAGGGCGATCAGCACCAGCAGCGAAAACGACTGCGTGATGCGATGAAAAAAGACGTCCTGGAGCCGTTGCCGCCGGGCAATCGACACCATGCTGGCACTGCCCGTTTTATGGGACATTGGTTGCGGACTCATGGTAGTTCCCTCGCTCATGTTGACTTCCGTTAGGATACTCCGGACACCTTCAATACAACATTCGCCGGTTGGCACCATGCCAACCGGCGAATGTCGCGAGTCAAAAGCGGTTACTTGGCGATCTGCGACCAGACCTTGGAGCGGATCTGGTTCGTCAGGCTGTCTGGCAACGCCACGTAGTCAAGGTCGGCAGCCATCTGCTTGCCACTCTTGAAGGCCCAGTCGAAGAACTTGAGCGCTTCAGCCGAAGCCGCCTTGTCTGCGGGTTGCTTGTACATCAGGATGAACGAAGCAGTGCTCACGGGCCAGCTGTCGGCACCCTTGGCATTCACCATGGAGATTCCCATGCCGGGTACGCTGAACCAGTCGGCGCTGGCAGCGGCTGCGGCGAAGGCCTTGTCGTCGGGGCTGACGTACTTGCCATCAGCGTTCTGCAACTGCATGAAGTTCATCTTGTTCTTCTTCACATAGGCGTATTCCACGTAACCGAGTGCACCCTTGACGCGGTTCACGTTGGCGGCCACGCCTTCGTTGCCCTTGCCACCCACGGACGAAGCGGCAGGCCATTTGACGGCGGCGCCCTTGCCCACCTTGTCGGCCCAGTCCTTGCTCACGGCGGTCAGGTAGTCGGTCCAGTTGAAGGTGGTGCCCGAACCGTCGGCGCGGTGCACGATGGTGATTGAATCGTCAGGCAGTTTCTTGCCAGGGTTCAGGGCGGCCAGCTTGGCGTCGTTCCACTTGGTGATGTTGCCCAGGAACATGTCGGCCAGCACGGGGCCGGTCACACGCAGTTCACCCGGCTTGAAGCCTTCGAGGTTGATCACAGGCACAGTGCCGCCGATGATGGCTGGGAACTGGACCATGCCGTCCTTGTCCAGGTCTTCGCCCTTGACCGGTGCATCGGAGGCACCGAAGGTCACGGTCTTGGCGCGGATCTGCTTCAGACCGCCCGACGAACCGATCGACTGGTAGTTCAGGCCGGTACCGGTTTCGTTCTTGTAAGCCTCGGCCCACTTGGCGTAGACCGGAAACGGGAAGGTTGCGCCAGCGCCGGTGATGTCAGCAGCCAGGGCAGAGCCCATGGCCATGGAGGCAAATGCGGCAGCGGCCACGGTCTTGAGCAGGGTACGTTTCAGGTTCATGTGAGTCCTTTCGGTTGTTGATTCAAATCCACAATGGGAAGTGTATGAAGCGAGTGTGACAATTGCGTGACATTTTCGCAAGTTTTGAACAATCGAGGGCTGACCGGCTCAAGCGCTGGCGGGCATGCGCCCGACACAATGGCCCGGGTAGCCCAATTGGTCGCCGAGAGGATTTGCTGGAAGCGCCCGCGTACTCCCGTGCGCAGGGGCAGTGTTACCAATACTTCGATCAGTTTGAAGATGCCGAAGTGATCGGGTTACTGAAGAAAGCCTGAGTCAGGTGCTGGCACTCAGTCTTTCGATGCGCGTGTATTTTTGCTGGATGACACGGTGTTGAGCACCGCCAGAAAGCGGGTATCGGACATGGCCGCCAGCGCATGGATGCCGGCGCGCACCAGCACATTTTTTTTTTTCACCGGACTGCCAAGCTTGCTGCTGCGCAGCTTGAGTGTTTTCAGCATCAGGAATTCCAACATGGGCAGGGTAAAGCTTTCGCGCACCTTTTTTGATTTCCTGGGTTTTAACCGGGTGTTTGATGGCGTAGAGACCACCGCGTCAGGTCCGGCCCCAGACGTGATGGGGTCAGTGTTGGTCATGTGATCGTTCCTTAATAGACTTCCGGCACCAGAATTTCATTGGGTACAGGCAGGCGCACGTAATCGTCGTTGCGCTCGCGCGGCGGCAACATGATGGGCGGATGGGAAATTTCGTGGTATTCGAACTGGTTCAGCAAGTGGTGAATGCAATTGAGACGCGCTTTTTTCTTGTCATCCGCCTGCACCACCCACCAGGGCGATTCCGGAATGTGGGTGCGCGCGAACATGACTTCCTTGGCCTTGGTGTATTCCTCCCAGCGGCGGCGCGACTCCATGTCCATCGGGCTTAGTTTCCATTGTTTCAGCGGGTCATGAATGCGCCCCAAAAACCGGATCTGCTGCTCTTCATCAGAAATTGAAAACCAGTACTTGATCAGTTTGATGCCAGAGCGCAACAGCATTTTTTCAAACTCGGGCACCGAGCGAAAAAATTCCTCGTACTGCTCGTCCGAGCAAAACCCCATGACCCGCTCCACACCCGCCCGGTTGTACCAGCTGCGGTCAAACAACACCATTTCACCGGCACCAGGAAGGTGCGCCACATAGCGCTGGAAATACCACTGGGTTTGCTCGCGGGCGTTGGGTGCGGGCAGTGCCGCGACGCGGCAGACCCGGGGGTTAAGCCGCTGCGTGATGCGCTTGATGGTGCCGCCCTTACCGGCGGCGTCGCGGCCCTCGAACAAGATCACAATTTTCTGGCCGGTCTTGACCACCCAGTCCTGCAGCTTGACCAACTCACCCTGGAGCCGGAACAGCTCGCGAAAATAAAGTTTTCTGCTGTTTCTGTATTCCTCGGACTCCACGTCCAGCGTACTCTCGCCCAGCTCATCGAGGTTGCGGTCTTCGAGTTCGAGTTCAAACTCTTCGTCGTTACTGTCTGCCAGGTCGCGGCGAATGCGTTGGACCAGTTTTTCTTCGTTCAAATCCAAATTTGACTCCCGCGTGTTTTGCACTGTTTAAGCTCAGACGGACTTTGGGGCTGACCCAGCCGGGGCAGCGTTGACCAAACCCTGTGCCACGACGCTGGAGTCGAGCAGGCGCAGTTTGCTGGCGTAGTGCCGGTCGAGTCGCCACTCGTTCAGTATTTCAAGTGCCAGCTCAAAGCGTTTGTCATCCAACGAATAAAGTTGTTCGACCGAAATGGTGGTTCCACTTTCAAGTGCCAGCACCAGCGCCGAGATGATTTTCGCGGCGTCGTCGTTGGGGTTGTTTTCGATCAGATTGCGGGCTTTTTTGATGGCAAGCATGGTTCAATTCCATTCGATATGGTTACAGATGGTCCAGACATTGCGGGCGATCGATCAAAAGCATGGCAGAGCTGGGAACCGTGGATATTCTCGGCTTGTCAAGCATAGCCGACGCAGAACCTGTTTTGATGACAGTTCAATGACAATTAAATGATGATGGATTCGTTTCGATGCACCAAAAAAATGGCGGACTTGTCACAAAGTTGACTTATTTTGGTCGTAAATTACCGGCTATCGACTCAAATATGGTTCATCAGTTGTTCCATTCAACCCGAGGATTCCTCATTAAAAATAGTTTGATCAGGCTTGGATTGGCCGCCACTGGGCTTAAGTGATGGGTACCATTTTCTTTGCAGTCAGGACACAAGTAAAAGATGACAATGTGCTGGTGCCGGTGCTGGTGCTGGGTGTCGCAGGTGACGTGATTTCAATCAGTTTTTTTATTCCGGCAGCCAAACACAAGGTCCAGCAGTCGAAGGGTGATGTCGATTTTTTCGCCAGCAGTTTTTTTGGGTGAACTCGCCATGTATGAGTAAACCGGCAATATTTTCCTGAAGCCCACGCTTCAGGAAACAGCAGACGACGTGACCGGCATGTTTCGGTTTAGCAACAAGGACAACAAGGAATTTACATGAGCGATAAACATTTATCAAGCCAGTTTGACAGCGAACTCAATGCGGTGTCGACCCGTGTGATGGAACTCGGCGGACTGGTCGAGTCGCAGATTCGGCAAGCTATTTACGCCTTGTCGCAGTTCAGTGTGGAGGTGGCAGACCAGGTCACGGCAGCCGAGGCCCGGGTGAACGCGATGGAGGTGGACATTGACCGGGAGCTCTCCAGCATCATTGCCCGGCGCCAGCCCACGGCGCGTGATTTACGCCTCTTGATTGCGATCTCCAAAGCCACCGCCAACCTAGAGCGGGTGGGTGATGAGGCCGAAAAAATTGCCCGCATGGTGCGCTCCATCATTCAAAGCGGCGCCCCGCGTTCTCTGCCGTCGCTGGAGTTGCGCGTGGCATCCGACATGGCTTCGGGCCTGTTGCGCAAAGCACTTGATGCCTTTGCCCGTCTTGACACCACCGCGGCGCTGGCGATCCTCAAGGAAGACAACCTGATTGACCAGGAGTTTGACGGCTTTGTTCGCAAGCTCATCACCTACATGATGGAAGACCCGCGCATGATCTCGCCCAGCCTTGACTTGCTGTTTTTGGCGAAAGCGATTGAGCGTATTGGGGATCACGCCAAAAATATTGCCGAATTGATTATCTACATTGTCAAAGGGGCCGATGTGCGGCATGCGCCGATGGCACACATTGAGTCGGTGGTGAAATGAGACGTTTGCCAGGTGTGCTGATTGTTGAAGATGAGCCCGCCATTGCCGAGCTGATTTCAGTCAACCTGCGGCACAACGGCTTTCGCCCGATCTGGGCCATGGACAGTGCCACGGCGCAGGCCGAGCTGGATGCGGTCTTGCCCGATGTGATTTTGCTCGACTGGATGTTGCCCGGTGAGAGTGGTTTGACCTTGGCCCGGCGTTGGCGTGGTCGCCCCCGTACCAAGGCGATTCCGATCATCATGTTGACTGCGCGTGGCGACGAGGTGGATCGGGTGGCGGGTCTGGATGCGGGTGCCGATGACTACATTGCCAAACCATTTTCCACCAAGGAATTGCTGGCGCGTATTCGTGCCGTGCTGCGCCGACGCGCGCCGGAACGGGATGAGGGGCTGGTGGTGCTTGGTGAACTGAGTCTGGATGCCGCCACCTACCGCGTGGTGTTTCAGGATCAAATGCTGAAACTGGGGCCGACTGAGTTCAAGCTGTTGCATTACCTGATGACCCATGCCGAGCGTGTTCACAGCCGCTCACAATTGCTTGACAAGGTCTGGGGCGACCATGTTTTCATTGAAGAACGCACGGTCGATGTGCATGTGAAGCGTTTGCGTGAAGCGCTGGGTGTGGCCGCACAGATGATTGAAACCGTGCGTGGTGCCGGTTATCGCTTGACCGTGGCCGCCGCGCTGGCAAAGCCGGCCTGAGTCTGGCGCGTTCATGCTGGGCCGGTTTTTTCTTTTTTTGGGCTACTTGTCGATCAGTGCGCTGTTGGGTGTCTGGGTCGATACGCTGTGGCCCAAAAGCCATGCCATGTCGATCGGTCTGGTCATTGCCGCATCGTCCTGGATGTTGTTTGACAGTGCGCGTGCCGGACAATTTCTCAGCTGGCTGCGTTTGGGCGGCGGTGCAGAGAGCGGTCCGGTCGCTGGCGTTTGGGGTGACATCACGACTCGGGTAAGGCGCATGCTGCGTGATCGGGAACGCCAGACCCTTGAAAGCCAGGCCAGACTGAATGACTTTCTATCGGCATTGCAGGTGTCGCCCAACGGCGTCATGTTGCTCGACGGCGAGGCGCGCATTGAGTGGTGCAACCAGACTTCGGCCGCACATTTTGGCCTCGATCTTCAGCGTGACCTGATGCAGACCATTGGCAATCTGGTGCGTGATCCGGCTTTTGCCAGTTACCTGGCAAGTGGCGACTTCGGCAGCAGTATGACCATGCCGGGGCGTGAAAGTAGCCCCACAAGGCCGGTCACCTTGTCGGTCCAGATCCATCCTTATGGTGACGGGCGTAAGTTGCTGTTGTCGCGCGACATTACCGTGCTGGAGCAGGCGGAGGCCATGCGGCGCGATTTTGTGGCCAATGTGTCGCACGAAATTCGGACCCCGCTGACGGTGCTGGCCGGTTTTGTGGAAACCTTGCAAACGCTGCACCTGGAAGAGTCCGAACGGCAACAGTATCTGGCGCTGATGGCGCAGCAGGCCGACCGCATGCAGACCCTGGTGAGTGATTTGCTGACGTTGTCAAAACTCGAAGGCAGCGCCCCGCCGGGGACCGACGCACGGGTGTCCGTGCCGACCGTGATGCGCCAGCTTGAAAATGATGCAAGGTCGCTGTCTCAGGTGTTGGGGGAGGTCGACAAGACCGACCATCAGTTTGTCTTTGACTGTGCTTTTGACGGGTTTTTGGCAGGCACGGCCAGCGAGTTGCTCAGTGCGATGGGCAATTTGGTCAGCAACGCCGTGCGCTACACCCCGCCAGGCGGGCACATCATCGTGAGTGTTCGGCCATGCGCGGACGATGGCCTGGTCTTTTCGGTGACCGACACCGGGCCAGGTATTGCCGCTGAACACCTGGGTCGCCTGACGGAGCGTTTTTACCGCGTGGACCGCAGCCGTTCGCGTGAAACCGGCGGTACCGGCCTGGGTTTGGCCATCGTCAAACATGTGGCGCAGCGCCATGGGGCCAACTTGTCGATTGAGAGCAGGCTGGGTCAGGGTTCTGTATTCAGCCTTGTTTTTCCGTCGCAGCGGGTGGTGCCGCCAGCTGGCGCTGATACAGCCACAGTGAGTCTTTCCGTTCGGCCGGATGACCCATTGAGCGACGCAGTTGCCACATCGTATCGGGAATGATTTCCGGGTGTTGGCGTGCCGTGTCGATGTCTGCGATCAGCCATTGGCAGGTGCTGTTGGAAGCGAGCGCCTGGAGTTCAAGCCGTCCGTGGAACCGAAAGGCGGTAATTTGACCGCGGTTCAAACCCAAGCTTGCCACGCAGCCGGGTGACGGCGGCATGGCGGCGGTGACCAATTGCACCATCGGGGTGTAGCTGCGGGCAAAGTCCAGCAGTGGCAACCAGAGGGTCATGAGCAACAGCCAGCTCAGGGCAGCGCCACCGGCCGGTAACACCACGCTTTTCCAGATCGCTGCCTGATGTCGTCCGACACGCCATTTGACCAGCCAGGTCCATACCATGCTGGCGGCTACTGCCATCAAAAATGGTGCCAGCGAAAAGCTGTGCGCAAAGCCCGGCACCAGCCGCGCCACGTTGGCAGCCGGTTGTGCCGGGTAACCCGTTTGCATTGAAATCCATACCACCCAGATCACCAGGGCACAGCCGGTGAAAAAAATCAGGGTGAACCAGTCAATCAGCGCGCCCACACTGCGACTCAGCGTAGGCAAGGCAAAGGCGGCCAAGGCAGCCAGGGCAGGCAAGGCCAGCAGCAGTGAGCGGTCGGCCGCAGCGGTGGTCAAGGTGGCTGCGCTGGCTACCGCCACAAACCAGACCGGTAACCACAGATGCAAGCCGGTGAAATGCGCCCGCAAAAGCTGTCGGCGCCAGCGCCACAGCGTCCAGAGGGCAAGTGGCCAGGCTGGCCAGGTGAACCACAAAAAAAGCTGGCCCAAGGCTTGCCATTGCGCCGCATCTGCCCGGGGCAGTTCAATGCGCCAGCGCCACAAATTGAGCGCGGTAGCCAAAGCCGCAGAAGCCAGTGTCAGCAGCACCAAGCCCGCTGCCCTGATCTTCTTGTGCTGTGCATTCAGATGGCCTGACGGCGGTGCCAGCAGGTAGAGGATGGCGCAGCCCAGGCCCAAAGCCAGCGCGAGTGAGGGTGCCCCGGACAGCGTGAGCCCAAGCAGCGCCACACCGGCGCTAAAGCCCGGGGCCAGCGGACGGTAGGGTAAAGCAGCGGTGGCGTAAAACAGCAGGGCGGTAAAACACAGTTGTGTCAGTGCCGGCGTGGTCTCATGGGCCAGTTGGGCCAATCCCAGGCAGGCGATGAAGGCGAGCAAACCGCCGTCGGCAATGGCGCGCGCGTAATCGGTGGGCTGCGCCTCGCCACCAAAGGCAAAAGCCACCGGCTGCGCCATCGGGCTGCGCGCCAGGTAGTAGGTGCCATACCATGTGGCGACCAGCGCCAGCACCAGCAGCAGCACAAAGGGCAGGCGCGCCGCCAGTTCCGGTGTTAGCCAGGCGGGGGCCAGTTGAATCGCCCAGGCGCCCAGCCAATAGGGCAGCAAGGCATCGACTTCCGGCACCATACCAGCCAGCGTGGGCTGCCACCAGTGCGCAGCACCACGGGCCAGTTCGGCCATGTAGCCAAAGGTGCTGATGTCATCGCGCTTCCAGGGTGCACGCCCCAGGAAACCAGGCAACACATAAGCCAGGCAAAACAGCAGCAGCGCAAGGCGCGGCAAGCGCTTGACGCCGGCTTGCGCGACGATGGCAGGCGTGGGCTGATTCACGGGGTGTGATGAAAAACGATGACGGTTAACGCAAAGAAAAAGGCAGCGCGGAATAACCCGGCTGCCTTTGGCAAAGCGCTAAGTTCTGCTTACTTGGCAGCAGTTTTGCCGAAGCGGTTGCGGAAGCGTTCCACGCGGCCACCCATGTTGTCCACGGATTTTTGTGTGCCGGTATAGAAGGGGTGCGACTCGCTGGAGGTATCGAGCTTGAACAGCGGCAGTTCACGGCCGTCTTCCATTTTGATCATTTCTTTGGCGTTGGCGCAAGAGCGGGTCACGAACTTGAAGCCATTGGACGAGTCCAGGAAACAAATTTCGCGGTAGTTGGGGTGAATGCCGTCTTTCATGATTTCTCCATCAGTTGCGTTAGCCGCGCCAGCCCTTGCGCAACCCATTGCGCAATTCAAAGCCGTTCGTACTTTTCGCTAAAACGTTAGATTATAGATCAGCCACCCCGACGCATCATGTCGAAGAACTCGCTGTTGGTTTTGGTGGCACGCATTTGTTTGAGAACCATTTCCATGGATTCAACTTCGTCCATGTTGTACAGAAACTGGCGCAGGATGCGTGTTTTTTGCAGAATGTCGGGGGCCAGCAACAGCTCTTCGCGGCGGGTGCCGCTGCGGTTGAGTTGAATGGACGGGAACACACGCTTTTCGTACAGGCGCCGGTCCAGGTGAATTTCGCTGTTGCCGGTGCCCTTGAACTCTTCAAAGATCACCTCGTCCATGCGGCTGCCGGTGTCGACCAGGGCCGTGGCGATGATGGTCAGGGACCCGCCCTCTTCCACATTACGCGCGGCACCCAAAAAGCGTTTCGGGCGCTGCAGCGCGTTGGAGTCGACACCGCCGGTCAACACCTTGCCGGAGGACGGCACCACGTTGTTGTAGGCACGCGCCAGACGGGTGATCGAGTCAAGCAAAATGACTACGTCTTTTTTCAGTTCCACCAGGCGTTTGGCGCGTTCGATCACCATTTCAGCCACGTGCACGTGGCGGGCAGCGGGTTCGTCGAAGGTGGAGGCAATCACCTCACCCTTGACGGTGCGCTGCATTTCGGTCACTTCTTCCGGGCGCTCGTCAACCAGCAACACCATCATGTGGCTGTCAGGGTAATTGGCAGAAATGGCGTGCGCGATGTGCTGCATCATCACCGTTTTACCGCTCTTGGGTGGCGCTACCAACAGTGCGCGCTGACCTTTTCCGATGGGTGCAATGATGTCAATGATGCGCCCGGTGATGTTTTCTTCGCCTTTGATGTCGCGTTCCAGGCGCATCTGCACGTTGGGGAACAGCGGTGTCAGGTTCTCAAACATCACCTTGTGTTTGTTTTCCTCGGGGCCGCCGTCATTGACCTTTTCGAGCTTGTTCAAGGCAAAGTAACGCTCACCGTCCTTGGGGGTGCGTACCTCGCCTTCGATCATGTCACCGGTGTGCAGATTGAAGCGGCGTACCTGGCTGGGGCTGATGTAGATGTCGTCGGTGCTGGCGGTGTAGCTGGTGTCGGGGCTGCGCAAAAAACCAAAACCGTCGGGCAAAATTTCCAGCACACCATCGGCAAAAATCTGCTCACCGGCACGGGCACGCTTTTTAATGATGGCAAACATCAACTCCTGCTTGCGCATGCGGCCGGTGTTTTCGATCTCAAGATCTTCGGCTTGTTTGAGGACTTCTGACACGTGCAGTGCCTTGAGTTCATTTAAATGCATGGAGTAGCCCGGTGAATGTGTGGTCTTTGCAGGGAGGGAATTTTTGTGACGCGACGGACTTGTGCTGGTTCAAGTCGCATTGGCTTGGCGCCCCTGACTCAAGCTGGCCCTGGATGGGGGTCAGCGAGTGCTTTGAATTATGACAGGAAAAAAGCCCAGCCAGAATGACCGGGCGCGAAACGTACGCGGGGTTTCGGTAAAAAAGCAGGCTTATGCCAGTTGCTGATCAATGAATGTGGTGAGTTGGGCCTTGCTCATGGCGCCAACTTTGGTGGCTGCCAATTGGCCACTTTTGAAGATCATGAGGGTGGGGATGCCGCGAATGCCAAACTTGGCCGGAATATCGCGATTTTCATCCACATTCATTTTGGCAATTTGCAATTTGCCTTCGTAGGCGGTCGACACTTCGTCAAGAATCGGTGCGATCATTTTGCACGGGCCGCACCATTCAGCCCAGTAGTCCACCAGCACGGGGACATCGGATTGCAGTACGTCGGCTTCGAACGATGCATCGGACACATGTTTGATCAGTTCACTCGCCATGGTTTTTCCTAAATTGAAAGTTTGAAAAGCATACAGTGGCGAAATTGTGACAGAAACCGAAACCGTGTCGCATGTTCCGGGCTTTTTGAGGTCCTTGCTTCGGGTTTGCATACGGTATTTCCGAGTTGTTGGAGCGGTTCTAATGGACAGATCTCAAAAAATACAAGGTCATGATGAAAACAGTAATGGTTGTAGGTGCCGGTCCGGCCGGGTTGATGGCGGCCGAGGTGTTGTCGGGCGCGGGTGTGCAGGTGCTCTTGTTGGATGCCATGCCCAGTATTGGCAGAAAATTTTTGTTAGCAGGCAAAGGCGGTTTGAATTTGACCCACTCTGAACCTGCTGACCTGTTTGCCGTCCGTTACGGCCAACGCCGTCAGCAGATTGAGACGATTTTTAAAACCTTTGACGCGTCTTGCGTGCGTTCCTGGGCGGCCTCGCTCGGCATCGAGACTTTTGTCGGTAGCTCCGGGCGGGTTTTCCCCGCTGACATGAAGGCAGCACCCCTGCTGCGGGCCTGGTTGACGCGTCTGCGTCACCCTAAAAATGGCCTTCCTGTGACGTTTTTGATGCGACACCGCTGGACCGGCTGGCATCAAGCGGCACCCTCTGCCACCCGGACTGACACCACGCTAGACGCCACCTGGCTGGACTTTGACACTGTGCAGGGGCTGATCCAGCTGCAAGCGGATGCGGTTGTGCTGGCGCTCGGTGGTGGCAGCTGGGCCCGTCTGGGCTCGAACGGTGCCTGGGTGCCCTGGCTGCAAGCCAAAGGTGTGGCGGTGGCGCCACTGCTGCCGGCCAATTGTGGTTTTGATGTGCAAAATGGCTGGAGCGCGCATTTTTCCAACCATTTTGCGGGTCTTCCGTTCAAGTCCGTGGCCCTTACCTTCCGCAACACGCAAGGGTTTGAGTTTGCCCGCAAGGGGGAGTTTGTGGCGACCGCTACCGGGCTTGAGGGCAGTTTGATTTACGCCGTATCGGGTTTGCTGCGTGATGAAGTTTTGGCCCGTGGTTCAGCCACGTTTCATCTGGATTTATTGCCTGACATGCCTTACGAGAGGGTGTTGGCCGAGGTGAAGCACCCGCGCGGTTCGCGTTCGCTGTCGAGCCACCTCAAGAGCCGCCTGCACATCGAAGGCATCAAGGCGGCCATTCTGTATGAGCTGTTGAGCAAGGCACAAATGGCTGATCCGGTGCAACTGGCCCAGGCCATCAAGGCCTTGCCTATCACGGTGGCAGCAGCCCGTCCCATCGACGAAGCCATCAGCAGTGCGGGGGGTGTGCTGTTTGAAGCCATGACCGAGCAGCTGATGTTGGAGTCTTTGCCGGGCGTGTTTTGCGCCGGTGAGATGCTGGATTGGGAGGCGCCGACGGGGGGATATTTACTCACCGCGTGCCTGGCGAGCGGCGTGTGCGCTGGGCAGGGGGTTTTGTCCTACCTGAAAATCAAATAGCCAATTTCAATGACGGCAATTCTTATTTTGACAGCAATAGGTAGCCCGGATGGTGCGCGCGTGTGATTCAAATTGTGTGGGGTCGCACTACCTTGAGGCATGGTGATTGGGTCATGTGACCGGGCTTTGGTGCGAAAGGCGCGCGCAGAAAGCATTCTGCACACTTTTCAGCAATGGCGCGCGTGATTTCGCGCCAAAACCGCACGCGCATGGCCCAGTCGCCGTGCCGTGCGTGAAAGCCGCCAGTCAACGCCCTGGAATCGACCACGGCCAGCCCACAACTTTGAATCGCATCCATAAAGCGCTTGGCAATTGGGGTAGCCTGCGTCAGGACCATGCAAGCTCAAGGCTCATAATTATGAATTCAGTTTTATAAACACAGGAGACAGCCCATGACCACATACGCCGAATTTCACCAACGATCTCTCTCTGACCGCGACGGTTTCTGGGGCGAACAAGCCCAGTTGATCGACTGGAAAGTTCAGCCGACCCAGATTTGCGACTACAGCAAACCGCCGTTTGCCAAGTGGTTTGTGGGCGGCGTGACCAACCTGTGCCACAACGCGGTGGACCGTCATCTGAAAGACCGTGCCGACCAGGCGGCGCTGATTTTTGTCTCGACCGAGACCAATCAGGAAAAGGTGTATTCGTTTCGTGAATTACACGCCGAAGTGCAGCGCATGGCCGCCATCCTCAAGGACTTGGGCGTGGCCAAGGGCGACCGGGTTTTGATCTACATGCCCATGATCGCCCAGGCGGCGTTTGCCATGCTGGCGTGTGCGCGTATTGGCGCCATCCACTCGGTGGTGTTTGGCGGTTTTGCTTCCGGCTCGTTGGCGACACGTATTGAAGATGCCGCGCCCAAAGTCATTATCAGCGCAGATTCAGGGTCACGCGGCGGCAAGGCGGTGGCTTACAAACCGCTGCTCGACGAAGCCATCAGTCTGTCGAGCTACAAGCCCGAATCGGTGTTGTTGGTCGATCGCGGTCTGGTGCCGATGGCATTGGTCGCGGGGCGCGACAAGCTGTGGGCCGACCTGCGTGAAAAACACATGGACGCCGTGGTCGAATGTGAGTGGGTCGATGCCACCCACCCCAGCTACACGCTGTACACCAGCGGTACCACCGGCAAGCCCAAGGGCGTGCAGCGTGACACCGGGGGGTACGCCGTGGCGCTGGCTGCCAGCATGAAGCATATTTACTGCGGCGAAGCGGGCGAAACCTATTTCTCGACCAGTGACATTGGCTGGGTGGTGGGCCACAGCTACATCATTTACGGGCCGCTGATCGCGGGCATGGCGACGATCATGTACGAAGGTTTGCCAATCCGCCCCGATGGCGGCATCTGGTGGAGCCTGGTTGAAAAGTACAAGGTCACAGTGATGTTCAGCGCGCCCACCGCCATTCGCGTGCTGAAAAAGCAGGATCCGGCGCTGCTTAAAAAATACGACCTGTCAACGCTCAAAGCCTTGTTCCTGGCGGGCGAACCGCTCGACCAGCCCACTGCGCAGTGGATCAGTGAAGGCCTGGGCCGACCGATTGTCGACAACTATTGGCAGACCGAGACGGGCTGGCCGATCCTGAGCATTTGCAAAGGGGTGGACGATGCGCCCACCAAGTTCGGCTCACCTGGCAAGGCGGTCTATGGCTACGACGTCAAACTGCTTGATGAAGCGACCGGTGAAGAGCTCAAGGGCGCCAACCAGAAGGGCGTGGTTGCCATCGAAGGCCCGCTGCCGCCCGGCTGCCTGCAAACGGTGTGGGGCGATGACGCGCGCTTTGTCAGCACCTACTGGACGACCATTCCCGGGCGCATGATCTACAGTACCTTCGACTGGGGCATCCGTGATGAAGAAGGCTACTACTTTATCCTGGGGCGCACCGATGACGTGATCAATGTGGCCGGCCACCGACTGGGCACCCGCGAAATCGAAGAAAGTATCTCGGCGCATCCCAACGTGGCCGAGGTCGCGGTGGTGGGTGTGGCCGACCAGCTCAAGGGCCAGGTCGCCATGGCATTTGCCGTGGTCAAGGACGCCAGCCTGATTGCCGATGAGGCCAGCGCCCTCAAGATGGAGGGCGAAATCATGAAAATCGTGGACAAGGACCTGGGCGCAGTGGCGCGGCCAGCCCGCGTGCGCTTTGTCACCGTGCTGCCCAAGACGCGCAGCGGCAAGTGCCTGCGCCGCGCCATCACGGCAGTGTGTGAAGGCCGCGATCCCGGCGACCTGACCACCATGGACGACCCGGCTGCCTTGCAGCAGATCAAGGATTTGATCAATTCTTGATTAGGGTCAATCTTTGCCTGTAAGGATTGTGCTGCTTTTCGGTGGCACAATCCTTTTCTGCATCAGGCCCTTCCAACGCCACTGTCGCATCCGCCAAACGGTCAAGCCGTGACGCGGGAGGTTAATCAACCATCAGCTTTAACCAGCCAAAGTTTCCTCAAGGGAAATGAAAGTCAGCGAAATATGAGTGAGACCAACACGGTTTACCAAGCCTACCAGGCGAATACCTACCTTTTTGGTGGTAACGCCCCCTACGTCGAAGAGATGTACGAAAACTACCTGGCCAATCCAGGCAGTGTGCCGGATACCTGGCGTGATTATTTTGATTCCCTGCAAAATGTGCCTGCCGTGGATGGCTCAAATGCCAGGGACGTCCCCCATCAGCCTGTCATCAACGCCTTTGCCGAACGTGCAAAACAAGGCGGCACCAGAGTTGTGGTAGCTGCCGGCGCCGACTCTGATCTTGGGCGCAAGCGGGTATTTGTCCAGCAGTTGATCGCGGCTTACCGTAATGTTGGTTCCGGCTGGGCTGACCTCGATCCCCTGAAGCGTACCGAGCGCCAGCCAATTCCCGAACTGGAGCCGTCTTTTTATGGTTTCTCCGATGCCGATCAGGAAACCGTGTTCAATACCAGCAACACTTTCTTCGGCAAAGAGGTGATGTCGCTGCGCGATTTGCTCAATGCCTTGCGCGAAACCTATTGCGGCTCGATTGGCGCGGAATACATGTATTTATCCGACCAGACGCAAAAGCGCTGGTGGCAACAAAAGCTGGAAAGCGTGCGCAGCAAGCCCAATTTCACGGCAGATCAGAAAAAGCACATTCTTGGACGCCTTACAGCCGCTGAAGGCCTGGAGCGCTTCCTGCATACCAAGTACGTGGGTCAGAAGCGTTTTTCACTGGAAGGTGGCGAGAGTTTTATTGCCGCCATGGACCAGCTGATTCAGCAGGCGGGCAGTTTGGGCGTGCAGGAGATCGTGATCGGCATGGCCCACCGTGGCCGCCTGAACGTGCTGGTGAACACCCTGGGCAAAATGCCCGCTGATTTGTTTGCCGAGTTTGACCACACCGCCCCGGAAGACCTGCCGGCTGGCGACGTGAAGTACCACCAGGGCTTCAGCTCCGACGTGACCACCCCCGGTGGTCCGGTGCACCTGAGCCTGGCGTTTAATCCGTCGCACCTTGAAATTGTCAACCCGGTGGTTGAAGGTTCAGTGCGTGCCCGTATGGACCGCCGCGCCGACCCGACTGGCCGCCAGGTGCTGCCGGTACTGGTGCACGGTGATGCCGCGTTCGCCGGTCAAGGGGTCAACCAGGAAACGCTGGCACTGGCCCAAACCCGTGGTTACAGCACAGCGGGCACGGTGCACCTGATCATCAACAATCAGATTGGTTTCACCACCTCTGACCCGCGCGACTACCGCTCCACGCTGTATTGCACCGACATCGTCAAGGGCGTCGAAGCGCCGGTGATGCACGTCAATGGTGATGATCCTGAAGCCGTGGTGATGGCCATGCAGTGGGCTCTGGAATACCGCATGGAGTTCCGCAAAGATGTGGTACTTGACATCATTTGTTTCCGAAAACTCGGCCACAACGAGCAGGACACGCCAGCGCTGACTCAGCCGCTGATGTACAAAAAAATCGCAGCCCACCCCGGTACCCGCAAGCTGTATGCCGACAAGCTCGCGGCACAAGGTATGGGCGTCACGCTGGGCGACGACATGTTCAAGGCCTTCCGTGCCGCGATGGACGCGGGTAAACACACGATCGACCCGGTATTGACCAATTTCAAGAGCAAGTACGCCGTGGATTGGACGCCCTTCCTGGGCAAGAAGTGGACCGACGCGGGTGACACCGCGATTCCCATGAGCGAGTGGAAACGCCTGGCAGAAAAGATCACCACGTTGCCTGGCAGCCTGACCGCGCATCCGCTGGTGAAAAAGGTCTACGACGACCGCGCCGCCATGGGGCGGGGTGATATTCCGGTGGATTGGGGTATGGGTGAGCACATGGCGTTTGCGTCGCTGGTGGCCAGTGGCTACCCGGTGCGTTTGTCGGGTGAAGACTGTGGCCGGGGCACCTTTACCCATCGTCACGCGGTGATTCATGACCAAAGCCGTGAAAAGTGGGACGAGGGCACCTACGTGCCGCTGCAGAATGTGGCTGAAAATCAGGCCCCGTTTGTTGTCATTGACTCCATCTTGTCAGAAGAAGCCGTGCTGGGTTTTGAGTACGGTTACGCGTCCAACGACCCCAACACATTGGTGATCTGGGAAGCCCAGTTTGGCGACTTTGCCAACGGTGCCCAGGTGGTGATCGACCAGTTTATTGCCTCTGGCGAAGTCAAGTGGGGCCGTGTGAATGGCTTGACCATGATGTTGCCGCACGGCTATGAGGGCCAGGGCCCGGAGCACTCCTCGGCACGTGTCGAGCGTTTTATGCAGCTGGCAGCAGACACCAATATGCAATTGGTGCAACCTACCACGGCCAGCCAGATCTTCCACGTACTGCGTCGCCAGATGGTGCGCAACCTGCGCAAACCGCTGGTGATCTTCACGCCCAAGTCGCTCTTGCGTCACAAGGATGCCGCTTCCCCGCTGGCTGAATTCACCAAGGGCAGCTTCCAGACCATCATCCCCGATCAAAAGGCGCTCAAGGGCGACAAGGTCAAGCGGCTGGTGGCCTGCTCCGGCAAGGTGTATTACGACCTGGCCAAAAAGCGTGAAGAAAAAGGCAGCGATGACGTTGCCATCATCCGTGTTGAGCAGCTCTACCCGTTCCCGCACAAGGCATTTGCGACCGAGCTGAAAAAGTACCCCAATGCGACCGAGGTGGTGTGGACGCAAGACGAACCACAAAACCAGGGCGCCTGGTTTTTTGTGCAGCACTACATTCACGAGAACATGCTTGAGGGGCAAAAGCTGGGTTACTCCGGCCGGGTGGCATCAGCGTCACCGGCCGTGGGTTATTCCCACCTGCACCAGGAGCAGCAAAAGGCGCTGGTTGAAGGCGCCTTTGGCAAGCTCAAGGGCTTCATCCTGTCCAAGTAAGGCAGCCCCCGACCCCAACCGTTTTGGGCGGGCGCATGGTTCGCCGCCCAAACCCTCAAGATTATTTTGAAAGAATTGTTATGGCAATCGTAGAAGTCAAAGTCCCGCAACTGTCCGAATCCGTGGCCGAAGCCACCCTGTTGCAGTGGAAGAAAAAAGTGGGCGACGCTGTCGCTGTGGATGAAATCCTGATTGATGTCGAAACCGACAAGGTCGTGCTGGAAGTTCCTGCGCCCTCTGCCGGTGTCATCGTCGAGATCATTGAGCCCGATGGCACAACCGTCGCCGCTGACCAGTTGATCGCCCGTATCGACACCGAAGCTGTCGCAGGAGCTTCCGCGCCAGTCGCCCCGGTAGTGGCGGCGATGGCTGCGGCCGCAGCTCCTGCTGCAGCGCTTGCGTCGGCTCCGGTCAGTGGCTCCATGGCGGGTGTCGCCATGCCGGCAGCCGCCAAGCTGATGGCTGACAACCAGCTGGCTGCGGGTTCCGTGGCAGGCACCGGCAAGGACGGCCGCGTGACCAAGGGTGACGTGCTGGCTGCTGTGGCCGCTCCCAAGGCTGCTGCAGCGCCGGTCATGCCCGCGGCCAAACCGGCCGCACCCTTGCTGCCCCAGGTGGCTGCGCCGACCAGCAGCCTGGCGGCTTCACTGGAAGGCCGTCCGGAACAGCGCGTGCCCATGAGCCGCCTGCGCGCCCGCGTTGCCGAGCGTCTGCTGCAGTCGCAATCAACCAACGCCATCCTGACCACGTTCAACGAGATCAACATGGCCCCGGTGATGGACATGCGCAAGCGCATGCAGGACCGGTTTGAGAAAGAGCATGGCGTCAAGCTGGGCTTCATGAGCTTCTTCGTCAAGGCGGCGGTGCATGCCCTCAAAAAATTCCCCGTGCTCAACGCGTCGGTGGACGGTACCGACATCGTTTACCACGGTTTTTTTGACATCGGTATCGCGGTGGGTTCACCCCGCGGCTTGGTGGTGCCGATTTTGCGTAACGCTGACCAGATGAGTTTTGCCGACATCGAGAAGAAGATTGCCGAATTCGGTACCAAGGCACGTGACGGCAAGCTCGGCATGGAAGAAATGACCGGCGGCACCTTCTCGATCAGCAATGGCGGCACCTTTGGTTCCATGATGTCCACCCCCATCATCAACCCGCCGCAAAGCGCCATTCTGGGTGTGCACGCCACCAAAGACCGCGCCATGGTGGAAAACGGCCAGGTTGTGGTGCGCCCCATGAACTACTTTGCCATGAGCTACGACCACCGCATCATCGACGGCCGCGAAGCCGTGCTGGGCCTGGTGGCCATGAAAGAAGCGCTGGAAGACCCGGCTCGCCTGTTGTTTGACATTTGAAAATCAATTCATCATTGCCAAGCAGTTCGCTTTAAGCCGCAGCGCGTATTGGGTATCTGACTCCGCGAATGTCCCCCGGATTGGGGCTCAGCCCCAATCCTCCTCCTTTATTTGGCAAAACCCCAAGTCCACGCTGCGTCAGACACCCAACACATGCCGCTAGGCGCTGTCGGGAGTCATTTCATGAACCAGAATGGCAGTAAGTTATAGTAGTTAGAAAGTAAAAAATGAGCAAACAATTTGATGTGATCGTGATTGGTGGCGGCCCGGGTGGCTACATTGCCGCCATTCGCGCTGCCCAGTTGGGCAAAAACGTGGCCTGTGTGGACGAGTGGAAAAACGCCAAGGGCGGCCCGGCGCCGGGCGGGACCTGCACCAATGTGGGTTGCATTCCGAGCAAGGCGCTGTTGCAGTCGAGTGAGCATTTTGAGCAGGCCAGCCACCACTTTGCCGACCATGGCATCACGGTCAAGGGTTTGAGCATGGACGCCGCCAAAATGGTGGCGCGCAAGGACGCCGTGGTCAAGCAAAACAACGACGGCATCCTGTACCTGTTCAAAAAGAACAAGGTCAGCTTTTTCCACGGCCGTGCCTCGTTTGTGAAAGCGGTTGAGGGTGGTTATGAAATTAAGGTCGCCGGTGCCGCTGAAGAAACTCTGGTGGGTCAGCAGATCATTGTGGCCACCGGCTCCAATGCCCGTGCGCTGCCCGGGGCGGCTTTTGACGAAACCATGGTTCTGTCGAACGAAGGCGCTTTGGCTTTGACCGACGTGCCTAAGAAATTGGGTCTGATTGGCTCGGGTGTGATTGGCCTTGAAATGGGCTCGGTCTGGCGCCGTCTGGGTGCCGAGGTCACTATTTTGGAAGGTTTGCCAGACTTTTTGGGCGCGGTGGACCAGCAAATTGCCAAGGAAGCGCACAAAGCTTTTGTCAAACAAGGCCTCAAGATCGAACTCGGTGTGAAGGTAGGCGCCGTCAAGGTCGGCAAAAAAGGTGTCAGCGTGGCCTGGACCAATGCCAAGGGCGAAGCTCAGACGCTCGACGTTGACAAACTGATCGTGTCGATTGGCCGGGTGCCCAACACCACCGGTTTGAATGCCGAAGCGGTGGGCCTGAAGCTCGACGAGCGCGGTGCGATTGTGGTTGACGCTGACTGCAAGTCCAATCTGCCCGGCGTCTGGGCGGTGGGTGATGTGGTGCGCGGCCCGATGCTGGCGCACAAGGCTGAGGAAGAAGGCGTGGCGGTGGCCGAACGTATTGCCGGGCAACACGGCCATGTCAATTTCAACACTGTCCCCTGGGTCATTTACACCAGCCCCGAAATTGCCTGGGTCGGCCGCACCGAGCAACAGCTCAAGGCTGACGGCGTGGCTTACAAGGCCGGTACTTTCCCGTTCCTGGCCAACGGCCGCGCGCGTGCGCTGGGTGACACCACCGGCATGGTCAAGATGCTGGCCGATGCCGTCACGGACGAGATTCTGGGCGTGCACATTGTTGGCCCTTTGGCCAGCGAATTGATTGCCGAATGTGTGTTGGCGATGGAATTCCGCGCCAGCAGTGAAGACATTGCCCGCGTTTGCCACGCTCATCCTTCCTTGAGCGAGTCCACCAAGGAAGCCGCGCTGGCGGTTGACAAGCGTACCCTGAACTTCTGAATTGGCACGAAGATGGCGGTCTGGGCTTGAGACCCAAGTTCAGGCTGTCATTTTTTCTGCGATCGGTCCCAAGTGACAGTTAAAAAAATCTACCAAGCCGAGCTACTGGCGCGTGGTTACAGCGCGGACCCGGCACAGCTGCGCGCCGTGCAAGTGCTTGAAGCCTGTTCACGTGAATGGGGCAAGTACCGGGAGCAGCGCTCCAACGCGCTTAAAAAGCTGATCAATCGCCCTGCCATTCCGCGTGGTGTTTACATGTACGGCGGCGTCGGTCGCGGCAAGAGCTTTTTGATGGATTGCTTTTACAGCGCGGTACCCCTGAAACGCAAGACCCGGCTGCATTTTCATGAATTCATGCGTGAGGTGCACCGGGAGCTGGCCAATATGCAGGGCACGCCAAATCCGTTGAATCTGTTGGCCAAACGGATGGCCGAGAAGTACCGCCTGATCTGTTTTGACGAGTTTCATGTGTCGGACATCACCGACGCCATGATCCTGCACAGACTGCTGAATGCCTTGTTTGAACAAGGCGTGGGTTTTGTGACGACGTCCAATTTCAAGCCCGATGACTTGTACCTCCACGGCTTGAACCGTGACCGCTTTTTGCCCGCCATTGCCTTGTTGAAGGCGCAACTCCATGTGGTCAATGTGGACCACGGGACCGACTACCGTGGGCAAACCCTGGCGCAGCTGGCGCTGTACCATTCGCCCTTGGGTGTGGTGGTGGACGACGCCATGCGCAACGCTTTCGAGCGCCTGGCAGAAACCCAGGACGAAGACCCGACCTTGCAGATCGAGGCGCGTAAAATTTATGCACGGCGCAAAGCGGGTGGTCTGGTGTGGTTTGACTTTAAAACACTTTGCGGCGGCCCGCGCTCGCAAAATGATTACCTTGAAATTGCCACGCAGTTCCATACGGTGCTGCTCAGTGATGTGCCGCAAATGGCACCGCGTATGTCATCCGAGGCGCGTCGCTTTACCTGGTTGGTGGACGTGCTCTATGACCGGCGGGTCAAGCTCATTATTTCGGCAGAAGTAGCCGCACCCCAGTTGTACACGGAAGGTTTGATGGCCAATGAATTTGCCCGTACCGTATCGCGTCTTCATGAGATGCAGTCGGCTGAGTTCCTTGCGCTGGGCCGCCGTGATGTGGACACGTGCCTGACATGAAGCCAGCTCTGTTGCCTGTTTTGGTTTTTCTGGTTGCGGGCATCGTTGGCTCGCCGCAGCTGCTGGCTGCGCCAGACGAGGCGCCAGCGGTGCCCTTGCAAGTCCCGCAAGAGCGCTTGCGTATTCAGCAATTGCGACTGCAACACGAGGCCACTGCGCAACGGGCACAAACCGACTGTTATCAAAAGTTTGCGGTATCTGACTGTCTGCGCCAGGTACGCGCCCAAAAACGCCTGGCGCTGGACGACCTGCGGCGTCAAGAAGTGATTCTCAACGACCTTGAGCGGCAAACCAAGGCGATCAACACCTTGAACAAAATTCAGCAAAAAGGCCTTGAGAAGGCCAGCCGGTCAACGGCTCAGCCTTGACCTGCTGCGCCATACTCTGGCGTCCGGGGACTGGCTCACGTGTCCATGGCTTCGAATTTGACGATGACCAGAGACAGGTTGTCGCCGCCTCCCTGCGCCCGCTCCCTGGCCTTGTCAATCAAAAATTCCGTGGCCTCTCGAGGCGCCAGCGCCGCCAGTACGTTGCCCAACTCGGCATCGGTGAAATAGTGCCAAACCCCGTCACTGCACGCCATCAAGGTATCGCCGGCACGCATCTTGGGGATGAAGTGGAGTGTCATGGGGGGGGCATTTTCTGAGCCCAGGCAACCCATCAAAATGTTCGATTTCGGGTGCTTGTTGGCCTCCTCTTCGGTGATTTCTCCCCGATCGACCAACATTTGAACGTAAGAGTGGTCCAGCGTTCGCTTGATGAGCCTGGTTCCCTGAAAATGGTAAATGCGTGAATCACCTGCATGAATCCAGTAGCAGTCACCGCCGGGGTTGACCAGAAAGGCAACAATGGTGCTGTGGGGTTCTTGTTCCGCCGAAATAGCCGTTAGGCGAATGACTGTGTGGGCCTCGCTGAGCAGCTGTTTCAGGGTGGCTTGCGGGTCGTCCGTGGCCGGGTCATAACGTTCAAACAGCTGACGCGCGGTCAGCATGACCTGGTCTGACGCCTTGCGTCCACCACTGCGGCCGCCCATGCCGTCGGCCAGCACCGCCAGCAAACAGCCCTTGACTCTGGGTTGGCTGATCAGGATGACCTGGTCTTGCTGGTAGTCGCGATCGCCTTTGTGAATACCCGTTGAAGCGGAAATTCGGTACGCTTTGGGTTTCATGCCGTTACCAGATCTTCCACCAAGGACTGTTAGGGTTTTTAAAACCTTGTGTCAGATAGGGAGTTTGCGGGAAATTCTTTTCGAGCACACGCTGGGTGTCGTCACGCAAGCTGGTCATACCCAGGGCATCGTAGGACTTGACCATGATGAACAAAGCTTCCTCAAGGGCGGGTACCCCCTGGTAGTCCGAGACGGCTATTTGTGCCCGATTGATAGCCGCTAGATAGGCACCGCGCGCAAAGTAGTAGCGCGCCACATACACCTCGGACTGCGCCAACGAGTTCACGATGTAAGTCATGCGCTGGCTTGCCTCGGGCGCGTAGCGCGAGTCAGGGAAGCGGGCCACCAGTTCCTTGAACGATTCAAATGAATCTTTGGCCGCTTTTTGATCGCGCTCTGCCAAGTCTTGGCGAGTTAACCCCGAAAACAAGCCCAGGTCGTCATTGAAATTAACGATGCCCTTGAGATACAGCGCGTAGTCCATGGCCGGGCTGGCCGGGTGCAATTTCATGAATCGGTCCAGTGTGGCAGTGGCCAGCACCGGCTCACCGGCCTTGAAGTGCGCATACGCTTTGTCAAGCTGGGCTTGTTGTGCCAACGGCGTTCCTGCTGCACGGCCTTCAAGTTTTTCCAGCAGGGGCACGGCCTTGTCATAGGCGCCACTGTTGAGCTCGTCTTTGGCCTCGGCATAAATCTTGTTGGGACTCCACTGTGCCGTTGGGTCGGTGGGGGCGGACGAACAGGCCCCCAGGAACAAAACGCCAGCCGCCAAAATCCAGGCGCAGACGGCAGATAATTTGGCATGAAACATTGCGAAAGGCTTTCTTGAAAAAAACAGAATTGATTATATCGGGGCCTCTGAGCCTGGATGCGCTGGACGAGGACGCGCAGGTCGAGCCGCAAGTTGAGCAGCGCTTACTGGCATTTGGCAGCGCCCAGCATGGTATGCGATTGGATCGCGCTCTGGTTGATCTAGTGCCTGAGTTTTCTCGTAACTATTTGCAACAACTCATCGAAGCCGGTAGTGTTCTGGTCAACGGTCAGGTGCTGTACAAGGCCTCGCACAAGGTCAGGGCTTCGGATTCGGGTCTGATTGAGCTGCGCCCGACGCCGCAAAGCCAGGCTTTCAAGGCAGAAGCCATGGCGCTCGATGTGGTCTATCTGGACGCGCACTTGCTCGTCATCAACAAACCCGCCGGCCTGGTGGTGCATCCGGCACCCGGCAATTGGTCCGGCACCTTGATGAACGGACTCCTGGCTCATGACCCCCAAGCTTTTGATTTGCCGCGTGCCGGCATTGTGCATCGCCTGGACAAGGACACCAGTGGTCTGATGGTGGTGGCGCGTACCCGGGCCGTGATGGATGCGCTGGTCAAAGCCATTGCTGCGCGGGAGGTCAAGCGCCAGTACCTGGCGATTGGGCAAGGGGCCTGGTTGGGTGCGTCCAGGCGGGAAGTCGATGCCGCCATTGGCCGGGACCCCGCCAATCGCTTGCGCATGGCGGCGGTTGACTTGAGCCTTCATCCGGGAAAGCTTGCCAGAACCGATTTTGAATTACTGGCGAATGCAGCCCAAGCCTGTCTGGTGCACTGCACCCTGCATACCGGTAGAACCCACCAGATCAGGGTCCACATGGCACAACTCAGGCACCCGCTGCTGGGTGATGCGTTGTATGGGGGGGGCCTTGCGTTTGGCATGGCCAGGCAGGCGCTGCATGCCTACCGACTCGCTTTTTCGCACCCGGTGACGCAGCAGGCGCTGTCTTTTGCCGCGCCTGTGCCGCCTGATTTTTCCCTGGCGTTGAGCAGCCTGGGTCTCAAGTACAATCCGGGCAATATTTAGGCGTCTGTTTCAGTTTCTTTGAGGCAGCGTCCGCGTCTCCGATGGCTCGCTCGGCTTGTGACGCACCTTCCATTCTTTGCCTTGATGTCTTCGGGCATCTTATTTCAACACGACGAAACCATGAAAACGCTGGATGCCAAGTGCATTCTTGAAGCCGCTTTGGTTTGCGCCCAAGAGCCCATGTCCCTGCGTGACATGCAGCTTCTTTTGGGGCAAGCGCAGAGTTTGACCGACATCCGTGGACTGTTGAATGAATTGCAGCAGGATTGGTCGTCGCGTGGGGTTGAACTGGTTCAGTTGGCCAGTGGCTGGCGTTTTCAGAGTTGTGCCGAAATGCGGCCTTACCTGGATCGCCTGTATCCGGAAAAGCCACCCCGCTACGCCCGGGCAACACTGGAGACCTTGGCCATCATTGCTTACCGTCAACCAGTCACTCGTGGTGACATTGAAGATATCCGCGGTGTGACCGTCAACTCGCTGACGGTCAAGCAACTCGAAGACCGGGGCTGGATCGAAGTGATCGGGCACCGTGATACGGTCGGCCGGCCGGCCCTGTTTGCCACGACACGCCAGTTTTTGGATGACCTGGGGCTGTCTTCGCTGGATCAATTGCCCGTGCTGAATGCGACCGGTGTGGCCTTTGAGGGCCTGGGGCGGGCGCTGGCGTCAAGTCAGGCGAGTGAAGTCACGGCTTTTACGGCGGAGTTGAACTGGTCTGAAGACGTCCATGCTGCCGAGCACATGGCCGCTGGGACATCGAATTTGGAGTCAAAGGAATCATGATGAAACAAGAAGAGCTAAACCCTCAGTCGACGTCAATCCGGTTTGAAGACGTGGTCTCGGGTCAATTTGACGCCGAAGACACGCAGGCCTCTGCACCTCTGAAAAGGGTGCTGGCACCCTTGCCCGAGTCGCCCAAGCTGCACAAGGTGCTGGCCCAGGCCGGCATGGGGTCGCGACTGGAGATGGAGCAACTGATCATGGAGGGTCGGATCACCGTCAACAATGAACCCGCCCATATTGGTCAACGGGTTCAATTTGGTGACCATGTCAAAGTCAACGGCAAGCCGATTCGCTTCCGGATCGAGCCACCCCCGGCCCGCGTCATTGCCTACCACAAGCCGGCAGGCGAAGTTGTGTCTAACGACGATCCACAAAATCGGCCCACTGTTTTTCGCAAATTGCCCAAGCTGTTTCAGGGCAAGTGGCAGTCCGTCGGCCGACTCGACCTCAATACCGAAGGCTTGCTACTTTTCACCAGTTCGGGCGAGCTGGCCAACAACCTGATGCACCCGCGTTTTGGTCTTGAGCGCGAATACGCGGTACGGGTGCTGGGCGCCCTGAATCAGGAAGAAAAGAAGCGCCTGCTCGAAGGCGTCAAGCTCGACGACGGGCTTGCCAACTTTGGTTCCATCGAAGAGGGCGGGGGTGAGGGCTCCAATTGCTGGTATCGGGTGACCATCTCTGAAGGTCGCAACCGCGAAGTTCGGCGCATGTTCGAAGCCGTCGGTCATGCCGTGAGTCGTTTGATACGAATTCGTTACGGGGCCATGGTGTTACCGCGGGGGCTCAAGCGTGGCGCCTGGATGGAGCTCGATGCCAGCGACATCAATGCCTTGACGCAAAAGGCCAGAAATTCCGCTGCAACAGGTGCTGGTGAGGCCTCCGTGGCGCTGGCCGAAGACGGCATGACGCGCGAGCACACCCCGCGTCCGCCCTTGCGCGGGCGTCGCCCGGCACCCCGAAGCCCGGGTGGGCGCACCAACAAGCCCAATAGCGGTACCACCAATGCTGGCAACAACGCCCAGCCGGACCCGTTGAAAACCAATTTTGGCTACATCGGCGCTGACAGTTACAACCGTCAAAGGCAGGAACTGGGTAGCAAACGTGGTGCGGGTTCGGGCTCTTCCGGCGCCAGACGTATCGGCAAAAGCCGTTGAATGAGCCCATGCACCCGATGGATGCGTCAAGCCGACGTGCTGGCGCCCAGCGGGTTCAGGTTAACATCCAAAGCTTTGACAAGTGGGTCAAAAATTACATTTATCAGGAAAAACCATGACTATCGAACGCACTCTTTCCATCATCAAACCCGACGCTGTTGCAAAAAATGTCATCGGCCAAATTTACGCCCGTTTTGAAGCTGCCGGTCTGAAAATTGTGGCTTCCAAAATGGCCCATTTGTCGCGTGGCGAGGCTGAGGCTTTTTATGCCGTGCACAAAGCCCGTCCGTTTTTCAAGGACCTGGTGGATTTCATGGTGTCCGGCCCGGTCATGATCCAGGCCCTCGAAGGCGAAAACGCCGTGTTGAAACACCGCGACCTGATGGGTGCGACCGATCCGAAAAAAGCGGCTGCGGGCACCATTCGCGCTGATTTCGCAGACAGCATTGATGCCAACGCGGTGCACGGTTCTGATGCGTCTGAGACGGCCGCAGTGGAAATTGCGTTCTTCTTTGCCGGCATGAACGTTTACTCGCGTTAATACCCGCCATGACGGTGAATCTGCTCGACTTTGACCTTGAGGGCCTGGCCGTCTTTTGCGACGGCCTGGGCGAAAAGCGCTTTCGTGCAGTGCAACTGTTTCGTTGGATTCATCAAAAAGGGGCCAGCCAGTTTGATGACATGAGTGACCTGGCCAAATCACTGCGCGAAAAACTTAAGGGTATCGCCTGCATCCAGGCGATGCCGGTGGTGTCGCAACACATGTCGGCCGATGGCACCATCAAGTGGCTTTTTGACGTGGGTGATGGTAATGCCGTGGAGGCCGTGTTTATTCCCGAGGCCGATCGTGGCACCCTGTGTGTGTCATCGCAGGCCGGCTGTGCGGTCGGCTGCCGCTTTTGTTCTACCGGCCATCAGGGCTTCAGCCGCAACCTCACTACCGGTGAAATTGTGGCGCAACTCTGGTTCGCCGAGCATTTTTTACGCAAGCACCTCAAACGTGACGAGCGCGTGATTTCCAACGTGGTGATGATGGGCATGGGTGAGCCCTTGCAGAATTACAACGCGCTGGTTCCGGCGCTGCGGGTGATGCTTGATGACCATGCCTACGGCTTGTCCAGGCGCCGGGTCACCGTGTCCACATCGGGCATTGTTCCCATGATCGACCGGCTGGCGCAAGACTGCCCGGTGGCGCTTGCGGTGTCTTTGCATGCACCCAATGATGCGCTGCGCGACACCCTGGTGCCGCTGAACCTGAAATACCCGCTGGCGCAACTGGTGGCGGCATGCCACCGCTATCTGGCCCATGCGCCGCGCGATTTCATTACCTTTGAGTACTGCATGCTCGACGGCGTCAATGATTCCGACGCCTGTGCACGCCAATTGGTGGCGCGCATCCAGGCCCACCCGGGCGCGTGGTGCAAGTTCAATTTGATACCGTTTAACCCCTTTCCGGCTTCTGGCCTGTTGCGCTCCAAACCAGATCGTGTGCAGGCCTTTGCAAAAATTTTGAATGACGCCGGTGTCATCACCACCATCCGCAAAACCCGCGGTGACGACATTGACGCGGCCTGTGGCCAACTGGCGGGTGACGTCAAGGACCGCACCCGGGTGATGGTGCGTATGGAGCGCAACCGAAACTTGCACGCGCCCTTGCTGGCGGCTTCGGGCAACCAGGCTGAAGAGGTTTCGGCATGAACGCTTGGAGGCTTTGGCACAAGCTCGGCGGCTGGTTGCTCCTGACGCTGCTTGGTGCAGGCTTTTTTACGGCTTGTGCCAGTGGCCCCAATACTGGCCAGGCCCAGGCCAGTCGCCCTGACCTGGTCACTGATTCAGATGAATCCAGCGACCGCAAAAGAGCCCGTATCCGGGTCGAACTTGCGATGGGTTATCTGGAACAGGGCAAGACCACCATTGCGCTGGACGAAGTCAAGCTCGCGCTGGCCGCTGATCCCGGTTTTGCCGATGCCTACAGCTTGCGCGGGCTGATCTACATGCGACTCAATGAATCGGTGCTGGCCCAGGAAAGTTTTTTGCAAGCGCTTGTTGTGCGCCCCGGTGACCCCAATATTTTGCACAACCTCGGGTGGTTAAAGTGTCAGCAGTCCCGGTATCCAGAGGCTTTCGCCGATTTTTCCGCAGCCTTGGCCAATCCTGCCTATGGCGAGCGTGCCAAAACCTATATGGCCCAGGGTCTGTGCCAGATCAGGGCAGGGCAGTTGCGCGAAGCCGAGCACAGCCTCCTTAAATCCTATGAATATGACGCCGCGAATCCTGTGACCGGCTACAACCTGTCGAACCTGCTGTTTAAAAACGGCGAGGTGGCAAGAGCACAGTTTTATATCCGCCGTCTCAACAACAGCGACTGGGCCAATGCCGAGTCACTTTGGCTGGGTATCAAGGTCGAGCACCGCATGGCTGACCGCGTGGCCATGTTGCAATTGGCCAATCAATTGGAAAAGCGCTTTGCGCAGTCCAAAGAGGCAGCTTTTTATCGGCGCGGCGCATTCGATGAGTGATATGTTGCCAACGGACCAGGTTCCGCCAGAGGCGCTTGTCGCACCAGACCGGCCCACGGCAGGTGCCTTGCTGAAAGCTGCGCGCCAGCGCCAGGGTTTGCATGTGGCGGCACTGGCGGTCACGCTGAAGGTGCCGGTACGCAAGCTCGAAGCGCTCGAAGCGGACCATTTTGACGAATTGCCCGACCTGGTTTTTGTCCGTGCCTTGGCGGCGAGTGTCTGTCGGATACTCAAAATTGATCCGGTTCCGGTGCTGGCAGCCTTGCCACAATCTGCTCCTAGCTCGGTCATGGCTGATCCATCCGGTCTGAATGCCCCGTTCAAGTCAAACCGTTTCGAATTGGGTCAAAAACTAAAAATGAACCTGGTCAGTCCTTTGAGTCTGGCCGTCATTGGCCTGATTCTGGCTATTTTTGTGGTGCTCTGGTGGCCTGCCAGCCCGGAACCGGCGTTTGTCGTGCCAGATCCGGCGTCAAGCGCGCAGACCGAGCCGGTCCCAGAGACGCCTGCCTTGGCCGCATCAAGCGCTGGTGCCACCGTTTTGCAGGACTCGCAGCACCTGCCCGCGCCAGTTCAAATGGGTGCTGCCATGCCAGCTAACGCAGCTTCGGCAACGGGCGCTTCCGGGCACGCCCTTTTGCTGTTGCAGTCGCGTGGCAGCTCCTGGGTCGAAGTCATGGATGCTCAGGGTGTGTTGCACTTGCGCAAAACGCTCACGCCCGGCGAGCAGGTCCGGCTTGCGGGTGCCTTGCCCTTGTCGGTGGTGCTGGGGCGCGCCGATGAAGTCGATGTCAGCGTGCGTGGTGAGCGTCTGGATTTAAGCACTGTGACCAAAACCAATGTGGCTCGATTTGAGGTGAAGTAATGCAAAAAGATCTGCCAATTGCCATGGCCAGCGCGCTGCCGAGGCGTTCACGTCAAGCCCAAATTGTTTGGGGGAGCCGTTGTGTGACCGTTGGTGGCGACGCGCCGGTGCGGGTGCAGTCCATGACCAATACCGACACGGTGGACGTGATCGGCACGGCGATTCAGGTCAAGGAACTGGCCTTGGCGGGTTCGGAGCTGGTCCGCCTGACGGTCAACACGCCCGAGGCGGCCCAGGCGGTAGCGCCGATTCGCGAGCAGCTCGACCGCATGGGCATTGATGTGCCGCTGATTGGTGACTTCCATTACAACGGCCACCGTTTGCTGACCGATTACCCGGAGTGTGCCCAAGCGCTGTCCAAGTACCGCATCAATCCCGGTAACGTGGGCAAAGGTGACAAGCACGACCGGCAATTTGGCATCATGATCGAAGCCGCCATTCGCTGGAATAAGGCGGTGCGCATCGGGGTCAACTGGGGCAGCCTGGACCAGGAGTTGCTGGCCGACCTGATGGACCAAAACAGCCGCCGCAACCCGCCCTGGGGCGCCAAGCCGGTGATGTACGAAGCCCTGATCACATCGGCTTTGGATTCAGCGCAGCAGGCGGTTGACCTGGGCCTGAATCCTGATCAAATCATTTTGTCCTGCAAAGTCAGCGGGGTGCAGGATCTGATCTCCGTTTACCGTGAATTGGCCAGGCGCAGCAGCTACGCCTTGCACTTGGGACTGACCGAAGCTGGCATGGGCACCAAAGGGGCGGTGGCCTCAGCGGCAGCTTTGTCTATTCTGTTGCAGGAGGGCATTGGCGACACCATTCGCGTATCGCTGACGCCGCAGCCGGGTGAGTCGCGTACCCAGGAGGTGGTGATTGCCTCGGAGATACTGCAAGCCTTGGAACTGCGTTCTTTTGTGCCCAGCGTCACCGCCTGCCCGGGCTGCGGCCGCACCACCAGCACCACCTTTCAGGAACTGACGCAGCAAATTGAAGGTTTTCTGCGTGCCCAGATGCCTGTTTGGCGCACCAAATATCCGGGTGTCGAAAAGATGAAAGTGGCCGTGATGGGTTGCATCGTCAACGGCCCCGGCGAGAGCAAACAGGCTGACATTGGTATCAGTTTGCCTGGTACGGGTGAAGCGCCGGCCGCGCCGGTCTTCATCGACGGCGAAAAACGCATGACCCTGCGCGGTGACGCCATTGCCCAGGAGTTTCAGGTGATTGTTGAAAACTATGTGGAAAAGCGTTTTGGTGCGCCAGCGGCCGTCACGCCTTGATTTGAATTGTCATGACCGAACCCATCATTTCGAAAATTGAAAAATTGACCGCCGTCAAAGGCATGAACGACGTGTTGCCGCCAGACTCGGCGGCCGTGGAGTGGCTCGAGGCCAAGGTGCGGGCCCTGATGGCGCGTTACGCCTACCGCAACATCCGCACGCCCATTGTTGAGCGCACCCCGTTGTTCGTTCGGGGTCTGGGTGAAGTCACCGATATTGTCGAAAAAGAAATGTACTGTTTCGAGGATCGGCTCAATGGTGACCCACTGACGCTACGCCCGGAAGCCACTGCCGGTGTGGTGCGCGCCGCGCTGGAGCACAACTTGCTGTACGACGGCGGCAAACGCCTGTATTACATGGGTCCCATGTTTCGCCACGAACGCCCGCAAAAAGGCCGCTACCGCCAGTTTGACCAGATCGGCGCGGAAGCACTGGGTTTTGCTGGTCCGGAGGTCGACGCTGAACTGATTTTGATGGCGCATGCCCTGTGGCAGGAAATCGGGCTAGTTGATGTGCGCCTGGAACTCAACAGCCTGGGCCAGGCGCATGAACGCCTGGAGCACCGCAAGGCGCTGATTGCCCATCTGGAGCAACACGCCGAGCTGCTCGACGAAGACGCCAGGCGGCGTTTGCACAGCAACCCGCTGCGCATTCTTGACACCAAGAATCCTGCCATGCAGCCGTTGGTTGAGGCGGCACCCAAGCTGCTTGATTTTTTGGGCGCTGAATCGCTGGCGCACTTCAACACCTTGACCGAGATACTGAAGGCCAATGGCGTGGCCTACACCGTGAACCCGCGGCTGGTGCGTGGTATGGATTACTACAACCTGACCGTGTTCGAGTTCACCACCGACCGCCTGGGGTCGCAGGGCACGGTGTGTGCGGGCGGGCGTTATGACTATCTGTTTGAACAGCTGGGCGGCAAACCTGCACCGGCGGTAGGCTGGGCGCTGGGTGTGGACCGGGTGCTGGCGCTGGCCCGCGGCGCGGGCTTGCCCGATGTCGGCCCCGGCCTGGACGCCTATGCCATCGTCACCGATGCTGCCGCCTTGCCACTGGTTTTGTCAACGCTGCAGGCCTTGCGTGCGGCCGGTGTCAGTGTGCAAATGCACACCAGCACGGGCGACGTCATGGGCAGCATGAAGAGCCAATTCAAACGCGCCGATGCCAGTGGCGCCCGTTTTGCCCTGATTTTTGGATCAGACGAAATCAAAGCCCAGCAGCTTACCGTCAAACCCTTGCGCGACGCCAACGTGTCCCAGCAACAGCATGCACTGGCCGACCTGGCAAGTTGGGCCGGCACCCTACAATCTCATGCTTAACGAAATACCCTTATGGCCAATCAATTAGACCTTGAAGAACAAGAACAGCTTGACCAGATCAAGCATTTCTGGAAGCAGTACGGCAATGCCATCACCTGGGTGCTGATTGTTGTCCTGGGTGCTTTTGCCAGTTGGAACTTTTACCATTATTGGCAACGCAGCCAGGCTCAGCAGGCGGCAGCGCTATTTGATGAGCTTGACCGCGCAGTGCAAGCTTCAGATGCAAGCCGCATGGACCGTGTTTTCAGCGACATGAAAGACAAGTTTGCTGCCACTGCCTATGCCCAGCAGGCCGGGTTGCTGGTGGCAAAACAGCAGATGACGACTGGCAAGCCCGATGCGGCCAAAACAACGCTGGCCTGGGTGGCTGAGCAGTCTTCAGATGCTGGTTACCAGGCACTGGCGCGCTTGCGTCTGGCTGCCCTCGCCACTGAAACCAAAAATTATGACGAAGCGTTGCGACTTCTGAACATGGCCTACCCGGTCAGCTTTGACGCGCTGGCGGCTGACCGCAAAGGCGATGTGTTGTTATTGCAGGGTGACAAAACACGGGCGCTGGCCGAATACGAAAAGGCCTACCGTCTGTTTGACGCGCGCACCGAATACCGTCGTTTGGTTGAAGTCAAGCTCAATGCCCTGGGCGTTGAGATTGGTCAGCCAGCGCAAGTGGCCGCAGCGGCCGGGAAATAATCCATCATGGCAAATTTTTATTCATTCACGACAGTGCGCCGTGGGTTGGCGGTGTTGCTAGTTGCTGCGCTGTCAGCCTGTGCCAGTGGCCCTGACCAGCCCAAGCCTGCTGACCTGGGCGCAAATCCGGCGCTGCTCGGTGTTCGATCGGTCTGGCGTGCACAAATTGCACCTGTTCATTTCCCTTTGCAGGTCAAGGTGGTGGGCAACAACGTCGTGCTGGCCGGTTCTGACGGCACCGTGTTGTCCTTCGATGCCGCCAGCGGCGCGCCCCTGTGGCGCACGCAGGTTGGCGCACCCATTGCCGCTGGTGTCGGCAGCGACGGGCGCTTTGCCGCCGTGGTCACCCGTGACAACGAACTGGTGGTGCTGGATGCCGGCCAAGTGGTCTGGCGGTCACGCTTGACCGCGCAGGTGTTCACCGCGCCACTGGTGGCTGGCGAGCGCATTTTTGTCTTGGGTGCTGACCGCAGTGTGGCCGCTTTTGATGCCAAAACGGGCCGCAAGCTGTGGCAACAACAACGCCCTGGGGAGGCGCTTGTTTTGCGCCAGTCAGGCATTCTGATGGCGATCGACAACACGCTGGTGGCGGGCCTGTCGGGTCAACTGGTGGGCATGAACCCGCTGAACGGAACGACCCTGTGGGACGTGCCGGTCGCCCAGACACGTGGTACTAACGACATTGAGCGCCTGGTTGATCTGGTGGGTGGTGTCAGTCGGCAAGCTAACGAGGTTTGTGTGCGTGCCTTCCAGACGGCCGTGGCCTGTGTTGATACCTTGCGCGCGCGCGTCACCTGGAAACGTGCCGCTGACGGGGCGGTAGGTGTGCAGGGTGACGATAGCCAGCTCTATGGCGTCGAGTCGGATGGTCGTGTGCTGGCCTGGCGCCATACTGACGGTGAACCAGTCTGGCGTTCGGATCGTCTGCGCTACCGCGCTTTGAGCGCGCCACTGGCATTGGGCCGCTCGGTGGTGCTGGGCGACGCCACGGGTTGGCTGCACTTCTTGTCACGTGCGGACGGCACACCACTGGCCCAGATGGCGACCGACGGCTCAGCCATTGTGGCAACGCCCGTGGTGGCTGGCAACACCCTGGTGGTGGTCACCTCCCAAGGAGGTGTCTATGGTTTTCAGCCTGAATAACACGCGCTCTTTCACGGATATCACGGCATGAAACCTGTTTTGGCATTGGTCGGGCGACCCAACGTTGGTAAGTCGACGTTGTTCAATCGTCTCACCAAATCGCGCGATGCCATCGTGGCAGATTTTGCGGGTTTGACGCGCGATCGGCATTACGGCAATGGCAAACTGGGCAAGCATGAGTACATTGTGATTGACACCGGCGGTTTCGAGCCCGATGCCAGCGCCGGTATCTACAAGGAAATGGCCAAACAAACACGTCAGGCGGTGGCTGAGGCCGATGTGGTGATTTTTGTGGTGGATGCCCGTGCTGGCGTGTCGGCGCAGGACCATGACATTGCCAATTACCTGCGCCGTCTGGGAAAACCCTGTGTGATGGTCGCCAACAAGGCCGAAGGCATGCTAGCCGGTAGCCAACTGGTCGAGTTCTATGAACTCGGATTTGGTGAAGTGCTTGCGGTGTCCGCGGCGCACGGCCAGGGCATCCGCGAGTTGCTGGATCTTGCCTTGTTGCCATTGCTGCAAACTGAAGACGAAGTCCAGGAAGCCGAGCAGCCCGGCGTTATCAAACTGGCAGTGGCCGGGCGACCTAATGTCGGCAAATCCACTCTGATCAATGTTTGGCTGGGCGAAGAGCGCTTGGTCGCCTTTGATCTGCCGGGTACCACACGCGACGCTATCTCGGTGCCGTTCGAGCGCAACGGTCAAAAATTTGAACTGATTGACACCGCTGGCTTGCGCCGTCGGGGCAAAGTGTTCGAGGCGATCGAAAAGTTTTCAGTCGTAAAAACCTTGCAAGCGATTGAATCGGCCCATGTGGTGCTGTTGCTGATTGATGCGACCCAGGGTGTGACCGACCAGGATGCCCATATTGCCGGTTACATTCTTGAGAACGGCCGTGCCGTGGTGCTGGCTGTCAATAAGTGGGATGCGGTGGATGAGTACCAGCGCGAACTGGTCAAACGCTCGGTTGAGACCCGACTGCCATTTTTGAAGTTTGCCAACATGCACTTTATTTCGGCGCAAAAGCGCCAGGGTCTGGGGCCTTTGTGGGCGTCTATTGCGCAGGCCTACAAGGCCGCCAACTGCAAGATGTCAACCCCCGTGCTGACAAGGCTGTTGCTGGAGGCGGTGCAGTTTCAAAGTCCGCAACGTTCAGGCATGTTCCGGCCCAAATTGCGTTATGCGCATCAGGGTGGCATGAACCCGCCGGTCATCGTTGTTCACGGCAATTCGCTGGAACACGTCACCGATGCCTACAAACGTTTTCTCGAAGGGCGTTTCCGCAAGGAATTCGATCTGGTGGGGACGCCACTGCGTATTGAGTTCAAGACGTCGAGCAACCCGTTTGCCGACAAGGCTGCCTGATCCGCCCTGTTTTTTTGTGTTGCTGGTGTTCTTGCGGGATTCGCTCCCCTTCCGCACGGGGGTTCGATTCAAAGTGGTGGGTTGGCGGCGGCGGATTCCGAGGCGTGAACAGGCGCCTTACACGCACGGCACGGCGGCCGGGTCATGCGCATGCGGTTTTGGAGCGAAATCACGCGCGATGCTGCCAATAAGTACGCCACACGCTTTCTGCGCGCACCTGTCGCTCCAAAGCCCGGTCACATGACCCAATCACCATGCCTCAAGGTCTTTTGATCGCACGCCGTTTGAATCGCATTCCGTAGCCCGGATGAAGCGAAGCGCAATCCGGGGTGGATTCAGCACAGTGGGGCCAACTTTGCCTCTTGTAGGGCCGAATTTATTCGGGCAGGCCAACAAGTTGGTCTTGTTGGCGCCCGTTGGGGTGGCCCATGGCCGCCGGCCCGAATAAATTCGGTCCTACAAAATCCCTCCACACTCAGTTTGAGCCTAGATTCGACAGTTGGACGCGCCCTCACCCAACGGGTGAACTTGATCGGAGCCAAAAAATTCAATCATTTCATGATCTGATTGAGATTCCAAAGCGGTCAACTGCGGAATTTAGGTTGAATCGCACCCCCAACCCGGATGCGCGATGGCACTGTGTTATCGTAGCCCCTTCTTAAAATTCACAACACGGAGAATATCGTGAATAACAAAGGCCAACTCTTGCAAGATCCATTTCTGAACACCTTGCGTCGGGAGCATGTTCCGGTGTCAATTTATTTGGTGAATGGCATCAAGCTTCAAGGTCAGATTGAGTCGTTTGATCAGTACGTGGTGTTGTTGCGTAACACCGTGACACAAATGGTTTACAAACACGCCATTTCGACCATTGTGCCCGGTCGGGCCGTCAATTTCTCAGTGGCTGAGGGTGAACAACCTGCAGCAGCCTGAGCGTCCCATCACCCCCGCCTTGCTGGTGGGGGTTGATTTTGGTCTCCCCTTTTTTGACTCCGAACTCGAAGAGCTTGGTCTGCTCGCTCAGACGGCTGGTCTGACGCCGGTCGCGCGTGTGACCTGCAAGCGCAAAGCCCCCGATGCGGCGCTTTTTATTGGCAGCGGCAAGGCCGATGAAATCAAGCAACTTGCCACTCAACTGGGTGTGCAAGAGGTGTTGTTTGACCAAAGCCTGAGTCCGGCGCAGCAACGCAATCTTGAGCGCCACCTCGAACTCCCTGTCAATGACCGCACGCTGCTGATCTTGCAAATTTTTGCCCAACGGGCGCGTAGCCATGAAGGCAAGTTGCAAGTCGAACTGGCTAGGCTGCAGTATTTAAGCACGCGCCTGGTACGCCGCTGGTCGCACCTGGAACGCCAAAGCGGCGGCATCGGCATGCGGGGCGGGCCTGGTGAATCCCAGATTGAGCTTGATCGGCGCATGATTGCCGACAGCATCAAGCGCATCAAGGAACGCCTCGTCAAGGTCAAGCGGCAGCGGCAAACGCAGCGTCGCCAGCGTGAGCGGCGAGATGCTTTCAACATTTCGCTGGTGGGTTATACCAACGCCGGCAAGTCCACGCTGTTTAACGCACTGGTCAAGGCGCGTGTTTATGCCGCCGACCAATTGTTCGCCACGCTCGACACCACCACCCGGCAGTTGTACCTGGGTGAGCTCAGGCGGGTGATCTCTTTGTCGGACACCGTGGGTTTTATTCGCGATCTGCCGCACGGGCTGGTGGATGCCTTTCAGGCGACCCTGCAGGAGGCCGTGGATGCGGATCTGCTGTTGCATGTGGTCGATTTTTCCAGCCCCAACCACTTGGAGCAAATGGTCGAAGTGCAGCGCGTGCTGTCTGAAATTGGCGCGGGTGACATTCCGCAGATCCTGGTGTTCAACAAGCTCGACCAGGTCGAGCCGACGTTGCGGCCCCACGTGGTGCAAGATACCTATGATCTGGCGGGGCTGCCTACACCGCGCATCTTTTTGAGCGCCCAGACCGGTGACGGCGTGCCAGCGCTGCGTCAAATGCTGGTCAAGACCATTCAGGCGCCAGCTGCGGCGCCGGTGTTGCCGGCAGATTTCCATGCAAGCCATGAGGATGACCCCGATTTCGGCACAATAGCGGCAAAATAAATATGAGTGATCCGATGAAACTTCAACGACCGACTTTTAGCCTGGCTTTCTGGCCTTCCCGACTTCGGGGCATGTTCAACCTGAACGATCCACGCTGGGGACGTTCGGACGACAAACCCAACCCGCCCGAGCCACAGGGTTCAGAACCTCCGCCTGAACCCGGCCCGCAGGGCGTGCCGCCACCCAATACGCCGGAACGTGGCCCTCGGCGCGGCGCCAATCAGGGGCCGCCGGATCTGGATGAACTGTGGCGTGACTTCAACCGCAAACTGGGCGGCTTATTTGGTCCTGGCAAAGGCGGTAACCGCGGCGCGACCCCGATTCGTGGTGGTGGTTCGGGCGGTGGCGGTGGTTTTCAGCCTGACATGAAGAGCGCGGGCCTGGGTGTGGGTCTGGTGGCCGTGGTTGCTTTGCTGATCTGGTTGGGCACCGGCTTCTTCATTGTGCAAGAGGGCCAGCAAGCCGTCATCACCCAATTTGGTAAGTACCACTCCACCGTGGGGGCTGGTTTCAACTGGCGCCTGCCGTACCCGATCCAGCGTCATGAGCTCATTTTTGTGACCCAGATCCGCTCGGTCGATGTCGGACGCGACGTGGTCATCAAGGCCACCGGGCTGCGCGAGTCAGCCATGCTGACCGAGGACGAAAATATTGTCGAGATCAAGTTTGCCGTGCAATACCGACTCAATGATGCGCGTGCCTTCTTGTTTGAAAGCAAAAACCCGGCCGACGCCGTGGTGCAGGCCGCTGAAACGGCGGTGCGCGAAGTGGTCGGGAAGATGAAGATGGACAGTGCATTGTCTGAAGAACGCGACCAGATCGCGCCGCGCGTGCGGGCCATGATGCAAACCATTCTGGACCGCTATAAAGTGGGTATCGAAGTGGTGGGCATTAACCTGCAACAAGGCGGTGTGCGCCCGCCAGAACAAGTGCAAGCCGCGTTTGACGATGTGCTCAAGGCTGGTCAGGAGCGCGAGCGTGCCAAGAACGAAGCCCAGGCCTATGCCAATGACGTGATTCCCCGTGCTGTCGGTGCCGCTTCACGCCTGAAGGAAGAGGCAGACGCTTACAAGTCACGCATTGTGGCGCAGGCCCAGGGTGATTCACAGCGTTTCAAGTCGGTGCTCGCCGAGTACCAGAAGGCGCCCCAGGTCACGCGTGACCGCATGTACATCGATGCCATGCAGCAAATTTACAGCAACGTGACCAAAATCATGGTCGACTCCAAACAAGGGTCGAACCTGCTGTATCTGCCGCTGGACAAACTCATCCAGATGACCGGTCAGGTGGCGCAGGACACCGCCGCAGTGACTGTACCGTCAACGCTCAGTCCGGCCAATGCCGCCGCCATAACGGACGCACGTGCCCGTGACGCGGCGCGTGACCGTACCCGTGAAACCCGATAGGAGCCCGGCATGAACCGCGTAGGATTTATTTTTTCAAGCGTCCTTTTTGCGCTGGCTATTCTTAGCTCGATGCTCTTTGTGGTGGATCAGCGCCAGTTTGGCGTGGTATTGGCCCTGGGGCAGATCAAGGAAGTGATCACCGAACCGGGTTTGAACTTCAAGTTGCCGCCTCCGTTTCAAAATGTTTCGTACATTGACAAACGCCTGCTGACGCTCGACAGCACCGACAACGAGCCGGTACTGACGGCCGAGAAACAGCGGGTGGTGATCGACTGGTATGTGCGCTGGCGCATTTCCGAGCCCACCGAGTACATCCGCAACGTCGGTACCACCGAAGCGGCTGGCGCCAGTCAGCTCAACCGGGTGGTGCGTAATGCATTTCAGGAAGAAGTCAACAAGCGCACGGTCAAGGAACTGCTGTCTGCCAAGCGTGAAGAAGTGATGCAGGACGTCAAGGCCGAGGTCTTGAGCCAGGTGCGTGGTGCTAAACCCTGGGGTGTGGACGTGATCGACGTGCGTATTACCCGGGTTGACTATGTGGATGCCATCACCGAATCGGTGTACCGCCGTATGGAAGCCGAACGCAAACGCGTCGCCAACGAGCTGCGCTCCACCGGTTTTGCCGAAGGCGAAAAAATTCGTGCCGATGCCGACCGCCAACGTGAAGTAGCCGTCTCCAACGCCTACCGTGATGCGCAGAAAATCAAGGGTGAGGGCGATGCCGAGGCGGCACGGCTGTATGCCGAGGCGTTTGGCCGTGACCCCCAGTTTGCCCAGTTCTACCGCAGTCTGGATGCCTACAAGGCCTCGTTTTCCAACAAAAACGACGTCATGGTGCTTGACCCCTCCAGTTCCGAGTTTTTCAGGGCCATGCGTGGTGGTCTGACGACAAGCCCCACGAAATAAAGCCGGGGGCTGGTTTGGACAGCACCACTTTTTGGTTGGCGATGGCGCTGGTGCTGGTGATCGAGGGCTTTATGCCCTTTATGTTGCCGGGTACTTGGCGCCAGACCTTTGTCCAGATTCTCAAGCTCAGCGACGGTCAGTTGCGATTTTTTGGCTTGTGCAGCTTGTTGCTAGGGGTAGCGCTGATTTGGTGGCTGACGTAACGGAATAGCGAACTTTTGCCCGGTAAAATCGCGTATTTAACAGCCTCTCAAAATCACATGTCCGCTTGGGTTCTGCCGGATCACATTGCCGATGTCTTGCCTTCCGAGGCCCGTCACATCGAAGAACTTCGCCGCGACTTGCTCGATACCGCACGCAGCTATGGCTATGAACTGGTCATGCCGCCGTTGCTGGAACACCTCGAATCGTTGTTGACGGGTGCTGGCTCGGCACTTGACCTGCAAACCTTCAAGCTGGTGGATCAGCTCTCTGGCCGCATGATGGGTTTGCGTGCCGACAGCACACCGCAAGTCGCGCGCATTGACGCACACCTGCTTAACCGTGCCGGGGTGACCCGTCTGTGCTACTGTGGTCCGGTACTGCATACCCGCGCCAGTGCACCCCATGCCACGCGTGAGCCCTTGCAATTGGGCGCCGAAATTTATGGCCATGCGGGGCTCGAGGCTGACAACGAAATCCTGACACTGGCCTTTGACTGCCTTCAGGCGGCCAAGGTGCAAGCGCCCAGTATTGATTTGGCAGATGCGCGTTTGGTTAAAGCCCTTCTGTCAGAGGTGTCCTTGAGCCCAGCCCGGTTGGCCGAGGTGCACGCGGCGCTGGCCGCCAAAGACAGTGCCGAGCTGGCTGTGCTCACCCGCGATTTGCCGCAGGTAGTCCACCAGGGCTTGTTGGCGCTGGTGCAGCTGTATGGTGATGCGTCTGTTCTGGCAGAGGCCGAAAAAGCTCTGCCAGCCTTGCCCGCAGTGCGCGAAGCGCTGCAAAGTCTGCGCTATCTGGCGCAACACCTGCCGGGGGTTAAGCTCAGTTTTGATCTCGCAGATTTGCGTGGTTACGCGTATTACACCGGGGTCCGTTTCGCCATCTACGCACCCGGTGCCAGCGATGCCCTGGTGCGCGGTGGTCGTTATGACGAAGTGGGCGCGGTCTTTGGCCGTAACCGGCCCGCCGCGGGCTTCAGTCTTGACCTCAAAGCCCTGGTGGCGGTGGTGGCGCCACGTGCCTTGCAGGCAGCGATTCGCGCCCCCTGGCGCGACGATACCGGTCTCAATGCCACGATAGCTGCCTTGCGTGCGCGTGGCGAGATTGTGGAGTGTGTGTTGCCTGGCCACGAGAGCGAAGTTGATGAGTTCCATTGTGACCGCGAGCTCATTGAAGCTGCCGGGCAGTGGGTTGTTCAAGCCATGCATTGAAACGAGAGAGAAGCAAAAAATGACTGCTATCAAAGGACGTAACGTTGTTGTCGTGGGCACCCAGTGGGGCGACGAGGGCAAGGGCAAGCTGGTTGATTGGTTGACCGAGAGCGCCCAGGGGGTGGTGCGGTTCCAGGGCGGCCACAATGCCGGTCACACGCTGGTCATCAACGGCGTCAAAACCGCGCTTCACCTCATCCCGAGCGGCATCATGCGCCCAGGGGTCAAGTGTTACATCGGCAACGGTGTGGTGTTGTCGGCGGCCAAGCTGTTTGAGGAAATTGCCAACCTGGAAAAAGTCGGTGTTGATGTCTGCTCGCGCCTGCGTATCAGCGAGGCCTGTCCGCTGATTTTGCCGTTTCACGCGGCTCTTGACGTGGCCCGCGAAGCGGCGCGTGAGCAGGGTGGCAGCGAAAAAATTGGCACCACCGGGCGCGGCATCGGCCCGGCCTACGAGGACAAGATCGCGCGCCGCGCCCTGCGTGTGCAAGACCTCAAGTTCCCCGCGCGTTTTGCCGACAAATTGCGCGTGCTGCTGAGCTTGCACAACCATGTTTTGACTACTTTTCTGGATTCCAAAGCCTTTGACTTCGGCCCCACGCTGGCGCCCTACATGAAAGACGGCGAAGTGCAGTTTGACGCGGTTTATGACGAGGCCATGCGCCACGCCGAACTGCTCAAACCCATGATGGCCGACGTCTCGCGTGAGCTCAATGACGCCTACCTTAAGGGTGAGAACCTGCTGTTCGAAGGTGCGCAGGGCACTTTGCTCGACGTCGATCATGGCACCTATCCGTTTGTCACTTCCAGCAACTGCGTGGCGGGCAATGCCGCCGCTGGTGCCGGTGTCGGCCCCGGCCTGCTGCACTACATTCTGGGCATCACCAAGGCCTATTGCACGCGTGTGGGCGGTGGTCCGTTCCCGACCGAGCTCGAATGGGAAGTCGAAGGCACGCCGGGCTGGCACATGAGCACCGTGGGCGCTGAAAAGGGTGTCACCACCGGGCGCAGCCGCCGCTGTGGCTGGTTCGATGCAGCCCTGCTCAAACGATCGGCGCAGGTCAACGGGCTGAGCGGCTTGTGTATCACCAAGCTGGATGTGCTTGATGGCTTGAAGGAGCTCAAGCTCTGCACGGCTTACGAGCTGGACGGCGAGGTGACCGACATTTTGCCGATGGGCGCTGACGACATTGCCCGCTGTGTGCCCATTTACGAAACCCTGGAAGGTTGGAGCGATAGCACCGTGGGTGTGACCCAGTACGACAAATTGCCCACGGCGGCGCGGCTGTACCTGCAGCGCATTGAGCAGGTCACCGGTGTGCCGGTGCACATTGTCTCGACCAGCCCGGACCGCGATCACACCATCATGATGCGCCACCCATTTCTGGCTGACTGAGCCGACAGCTTCCGATTAACATCCGATCCGCGTTGGCAATAATTATTTAAGGGGCATTTATGTTGACTGAAGACGGCAAGCACCTGTATGTGAGCTACGACGAATACCATGGTTTGATCGAAAAACTGGCCATCAAAATTTTCCAGTCGGGCTGGGAATTTGACACCATCTTGTGTCTGGCACGTGGTGGCATGCGCCCCGGCGACATCTTGTCGCGGGTCTTTGACAAACCGCTGGCCATCATGTCGACCAGCTCCTACCGCGCCGAGTCGGGTACGCAGCAGGGTAACCTCGACATTGCCCACTACATCACCACACCCAAGGGCGAAATTGCCGGCAAGGTCTTGTTGGTGGATGATCTGGCAGATTCAGGGCTTACCCTGCATGCCGTGATCAATCAGCTAAAAAACAATTACAAGCCGATCACTGAACTGCGAAGCGCCGTGATCTGGACCAAGTCGCTGTCCAGGTTCACGCCCGATTATTCGGTCGAGTTTTTGCCGACCAACCCCTGGATTCACCAGCCCTTTGAGGGTTACGACAGTATGCGTCCGGAGCAACTGATCAAAAAGTGGAGCGTTTGACCGACACCGGTTCTTGCCATGGCTGAACTTACCACCACCCTGATCCACCACCCCTACCAGCCGCCGTCAGGTTTTGCTGCGCCGCAGCCTGGCGTATTCAAGGCTTCGACGGTATTTTTCCCCAATGTGGCCGCCATGCGCCAGTTTGACTGGAAAGACAAGTCCGCCTACACCTACGGCTTGCACGGCACCCCCACCACCTACACCCTTGAAGAGCGGCTTTGCACGCTCGAAGGCGGCGCCCAGTGCCTGCTGGTGCCCAGTGGTCTGGCAGCCATTGCCACCGTGTGCCTGGCCTTGCTCAAGATCGGTGACGAGGTGCTGATTCCTGACAACGCTTACGGCCCGTCCAAAGCCCTGGTTGAGGGTGAATTGCGCCATTGGGGTATCACGCACCGTTACTTTGACCCCATGAATCCCGCCGATCTGGCGGCCAAACTGTCGCCGCAAACCAGGCTGGTCTGGCTTGAGGCCGCAGGCTCGGTCACGCTGGAATTCCCTGACCTGTGTGAGCAGGTTCGCCTGTGCCGGGCAGCAGGGGTGCTTTGTGCCTTGGACAACACCTGGGGTGCGGGTTTGGCCTTCAAGCCGTTTGACCTGAAACCGGGCCATCTGCCGGCGTTGGCAGTGGACATCTCTATCCACGCCTTGACCAAATACCCCAGCGGCGGCGGCGATGTGCTGATGGGCAGCGTCATCACGACCAGCGAACGCCTGCACATGCAGCTCAAGCTGTGTCACATGCGCCTGGGACTGGGTGTGGGCGCCAACGATGCCGAGGCGGTGTTGCGGGCCTTGCCCAGCCTGCCGTTGCGCTATCGCCAGCACGATGAAACCACACGCACGGTGGCACAGTGGTGCCTGCAGCGTGCTGAATTTGCCCAGGTTTTGCATCCCGCCTTGCCGCTGTCACCCGGCCATGCCCATTGGCAGGCGTTGTGCGGTGACGTCCTGGGCACCGCCGCCGGTTTGTTCAGCGTGATCTTCCAACCTGATGTCAACCAGGTTCGGGTCGATGCTTTTTGCGACGCGCTGCAGTTGTTCAAGATTGGCTACAGCTGGGGCGGTCCCATGAGCTTGGTCGTGCCGTACCAGCTGGAGACCATGCGTTCAAGTTGGCCGGTGTATCTGCAGCAGGGAATTCTGGTGCGGTTTTCCATGGGGCTGGAGTCTGCTGCAGACTTGCAGGCCGACCTGCAGCAAGCCTTGCAGCAATGCGCCTGAAGGCAGGCTTGCGCCCGGCCGCGCGGGTCACCCCTGCCGGGCGGCTAAAATCTCATCATTAACTTGAAAGAACAACTTGGCAACACCTAATTACGGCTACGAAAAGCGTCAGAAAGAACTGGCGAAAAAGAAGAAAAAAGAAGAAAAACTCAAAGAGAAAGCCCAGCGTAAAGCGGGCGAGGGTGGTCCCGAGGGCCAAGACGACGCGCCCGAGCAGGCAAGCCAGGACACGCCTGCCACCTGATTTTCCTGACCATCCCTGGTTTTGTCCTCAAGCCAGCAACTGGCTTGCCTGAGTGAGCATGGCATCAGTTGACCGGTCCGTCGGGGTTAGCTGACCCGCTTGCGCAAACTGCACAAAATTGCGCTGCATTGATTGTGTATATGCCGGGTCGTAATGCTCGGTCAGCAACTCCATCACCACGCTGGTAAAGTTGCCCTCCCGCGCCATGGTTTGCCAGCGTTCCACCACCTCGTGACCCTTGAGCTCGGTGAGCTTTTCCAGCCGTTCACAAAAATAGTCCACGTCGCGCGTCAGGTAGTCGTAGTCTTCCAGCAACAGTGCCACGCGCTCTTCATCAGACAGTTGCAGGTTCAGGCAAGGGCTGTGACGCATGGCGTCCATCAGGGCCGAGGGCACCGACAAATTACCCACTTTTTTGCTCTCGCTTTCAACAAAGACGGGTACCGCCGGATCAAAGTGGCTCAGTTGGTCCCAGACCAGCGTTTCAAAACGTTTTTGGGTTGGTTGCGCCAGCCCCGGCATGGCACCCAGTACCGAACTGCGGTGGTTGGCCAGCGCCTCCAGGTCCAGCACCTGGGCTCCTTGCTTTGCTAGTGCCTGCAGCAAGCGGGTTTTGCCGCTGCCGGTCGGGCCGCAAACCACGCGGAACGACAGGCGGGGGACACGTGCCACGATGTCTTGCACCAGCGCCGCCCGAAAAGCCTTGTAGCCGCCTTCCACCAGCGTTACCCGAAAACCGATCTGGCTCAGTATTAACGCGAGTGAGCCGCTGCGTTGCCCACCGCGCCAGCAGTAAACCAGCGGCTGCCAGTCGCGGGGTTTGTCGATCACCTCTCGTTCAATGTGTGCTGCAATGTTGCGCGCAGCTTTTGCCGCACCCCGCTTTCTGGCTTCAAAGGGGTTGACCTGCTTGTACAGGGTGCCAATCTCGATGCGTTCGGCGTTGTTCAGGGTGGGCCAGTTGAAGGCGCCGGGCAGATGGTCGGCCTGGTATTCGTCTTCGCTGCGGGCATCAATGATGGCGTCAAAGTCGGTCAGTCGTGCCATGACTTCTGCCGCGCTGAGAGGAGTCAGGCTCATTGCAATCCTTTTTTAAGTGTTGGCCAGACGTTGGCCAGCAGGCGTGGATGGGCTTCCTCCTTGGGGTGGATCCGGTCGGCCTGAAACCAGGCCATGCTGTCGGGGACATCGGCAATCCCCTTGAGGAAAAATGGTACCAGCGCCGACCGCGTGGCCTTGGCCACGTCGACATAGATGCGGGCAAAGCGCTGGGCGTAATCACGCCCGTAGTTGGGAGGTACCTGCATGCCCAGCAGCGCCACTTTGGCCCCGTTTTGCTGTGCCAGTCGCGTCATGGCCAGCAGGTTGTCCCGGCTCATGTCGAGTGGCAAACCGCGCAGCGCATCGTTGCCCCCGAGTTCAATCACCACCAAGGTCGGCCGGTGTTGCGCCAGCAGGGCGGGCAGACGGGCCCGGCCGCCCGAGGTGGTGTCGCCGCTGATGCTGGCGTTGACCACAGTCACCTTCATTTTTTCTGCCTCCAACTGGCGCTCCAGCAGCGCCACCCAGCCAGTGCCGCGCCGGAGGCCGTACTCCGCACTCAGGGAGTCGCCCAGCACCAACAGGCTGGGTGTGGTGGGTTCGGTCGGGACGGTGGCAGCCCCTGTCGGGCCGTAAATCCCGCTGGCAGCCAGGATTCCTGCCAACACGATACAGTGGCGTCGGTTCAAAGGTATTTGTTGCAAAGAAAAATTCATGTCTGATGTGATTATCTCGGTAGAGCACGTTTTTAAGTCGGTGACTGATGCCACTGGCACCCTGGAGATTTTGCAGGACATCGATTTTGCCCTGCGTCCGCGTGAAACAGTGGCTATTGTCGGTGCTTCCGGCTCGGGCAAGAGCACCCTGTTATCCATCATTGCCGGCCTGGACACGCCCAGCCGCGGTACCGTGTGGTTAGCCGGGCAAGATTTGTTTGCCATGTCTGAAGACGAGCGCGCCGCGCTGCGTGCCGAAAAACTTGGTTTTGTGTTCCAGAGTTTTCAGTTGCTGGGTAATTTGACGGCGCTGGAAAACGTGATGTTGCCGCTCGAGCTGGCTGGTCGGCGCCAGGCGCGCAAACTGGCCACCGAGATGTTGGCCCGCGTGGGCCTGGACCAGCGCCTTAGGGCTTACCCCAAAGTGCTTTCGGGCGGCGAGCAGCAGCGGGTGGCGCTGGCGCGGGCATTTGTGGTGCAGCCAGCCGTGTTGCTGGCCGACGAACCGACTGGCAGCCTGGACTTTGCCACCGGGGAAAAAATCATGAGCCTGATGTTTGAACTGAATCGCGAACTCGGCACCACGCTGCTGTTGGTCACCCATGACCGCGCCATGGCCGAACGCTGCCAGCGCAGCATCACCATCGAGGCTGGACGTGTTGTAGCGCCTGTCGAGGGCCTGTGAACCGGCAGGGCACAATGGGGGCCCATGAAAGACATTTCAATTGCTGTCCAGACCCGGTTGACGCCTTTGCTTGGCGTGGTCTGCCTGTTGGTGAGTCAGGGCACTCAAGCCCAGACCAGGCTGGCGGTTTCCGAAAACGATTTTCTGGACGACATGCCGATCGTGTTGTCCGTGTCGCGCTTGCCGCAGCGCCTCGATGAGACGCCAGGTGCGGTCACCCTGATCGACCACGACATGATCCGGCGCTCAGGCGCCCGTGACGTGGCCGACCTGCTGCGCCTGGTGCCGGGGTTTCAGACCACGGAATCGTTTGAGTCGGTGGCGCCGCTTGCCAGCTATCACGGTGCGTTGGATCGTTATGCCACCCGCATGCAGGTGCTGGTGGATGGTCGTTCGGTTTATTCGCCCTACTTTATTGGCAGCACGGGTTTTGGCTTGCAGGCGGTTGCGCTGCAGGACATTGAAAGTATCGAGGTGTTGCGCGGTTCCAACTCTGCTAGTTATGGCGCCCGCGCCATGCTCGGCGTCATCAATATCGTGACCCGGCATACACAAGACACGCTGGGGCCGCGTTTGAGCGTGACCCGGGGTGAAAACGGGGTGCATGACACACAAGCCAGTTTGGGTTGGGGTTTTGAGTGGGGTTCAGCACGTATCGGTGTCGACCAACGCGCTGATGATGGACTGCTGGGAGCCAATGGCCGCAACCAGCTCAATCGGGTGAACTTGCGGGCAGATTACCGCACAGATGCTCGTACCGAGTTGCAAATTCGTGCTGGTTTGACATCGCTGAATTCTGGCAAGGGTCAACTGGGGACGATCGAGGAGCGGCCTGTCCAGCTTGACAGCAGTTTTGTCCAACTGGACTGGCAGCGTAACTTGGGTCCGGACAGCGATCTGGCCTTGAGCGTGTCGCATTCCCGGGAGTCCTATGTTGACAAACTTCTCAGCTATCAATTTGATTACGATGGCATTTCCAGAAACAACACGCTGACGGCGATACATACCTTTCGTCAAGGGCCTGATCTCCGCGTGGTCTGGGGCGGGGAGCTGCGTCGTGAGTCGATCATGTCGAAGTCTTTTTACCAGCAGGAAGCAGCGCTTGATACCGATTTTTCGCGCCTGTTTGGCAATCTTGAGTGGCGTCTGGCGCCGGCCTGGATGCTCAACGCCGGCGGGCTGATCGAGCACAACAGTGTCAGCGGCGAGAGCGTGGCGCCGCGACTGATGTTGAACTGGCATGTGGCTCCCGGCCATACCCTGCGCGCGGGTGTGTCGCGCGCTTTCCGCCCCCCGAGCACCTTTGAGAAGTCGGCCAGGATTGATTTGCTGGGTACGCCTTATATTCACTCGACAGGCCAGGTGCAGCCTGAGAGTCTGCGGGCCCAGGAATTGGGTTATTTTGCTGACTTGCCCCATGCGGGTTTAAGTTGGGATGTGAGGGTATTCAGGGAAGAGCTGGGAGGCTTCATCCGACAGCTCAATGCATCTTTTCCGCGCGACTACGCCAACGACGAAGACTTTGCCATCACGGGTGGTGAATACCAGATCAAATGGCGGCCATGGACAGGGGCTCAGATACTGTTCAACCAGGCCTACATCGATATTAGTTCGGTGCGTGAGAAAACAGGCACACCACTGGCGGCACCCAAGCTGGCGAGTTCACTGGTTCTGATGCAAAAATTTGCCAATGGGTTGGACCTGACACTGACCCACCAGGACAGCGGTACGGCGACCTTGCACGGTTCAGGAATGGGCAGTGCAGTTGCCATGACCCGTACCGATGTGCGTTTGGCTTGGCCGTTGCGCTGGGGTGCACGCCATGGAGAAGTGGCTTTGGTCGTGCAGAACCTCGGCGAGCCCTACCAGGACTACGACCCAGCTTATGTGTTCCAACGGCGCGCCTTTGTGACTTTGCAACTCGACAACTGAGCTTGACATGATCCAGCGCCTGCACGGAATCCTGGTGTGGTTGGCCCTGTGCTTGTCGGGCCTGCAGACGCAGGCGCAGGGCATCAAGGTGCACATTGTCAGTAGTCAAGCCAGTGCGCCCTACCTGGATGCCGCCCAGGCCTTGATCAAAGGCTTGTCCAGCCATGGCGTCGCCCGCTCCGAAATCCAGGTTATGAGTTTGGCTGATTTTTCCAATGTGTCGCCAGTCGCGCTGCCAACGGGCAAGGTCTGGGTGGCGCTGGGTACGCAAGCGGCAGCCGCGCTGGCCAAGGCCCAGCTGCGTGGTGCGTCGGTGCTCAGTGCCTTGATTCCGGGCAGCGGCTTTGAGCGTGTGTTGCGCCAGTCGGGGCGCCAGGCTTCAGCGCAGTTTAATGCCATCTACCTCGACCAGCCCTTGCAGCGCCAGCTGGTCCTGATTCGTTTGGCCTTGCCTCGGGCCAAACGGGTGGCGGTCCTGTGGGGACCTGAGTCCTGGAACAGGGCCGATACCTTGCGCACTCTGGCCAACACCCATGGCCTGGTGTTGCGGGATGCCCGACTCAAGGTCGAAAGCGATTTGTTTGCCGCCTTGCAATCCGTCCTTGACGGCAGTGATGTGTTGCTGGCGCAGGCGGACCCGCTGGTTTTCAACAGCAGTAGCATTCAAAATATCCTCATGACCTCGATCCGGGACAAGGTTCCCTTGGTCGCTTTTTCCCCGGCTTATGTGCGCGCGGGTGCCTTGCTCGCGATCTACAGCACACCGACGCAGGTCGGCACCCAGGCCGCCCGCTGGGTGCTCGACGTGCTTGCGCAGCGGACCTTGCCAGAGCAGGCTATGGCGCCTGATGATTTTGAAATCAGCGTCAATCTGGAAGTCGCCAGAGTTCTGAATTTGCCACTGGACGCAGGCCAGCTGCAGCTGTCGCTCAAACGCCTGGAGCAGCCATGAAAACGCCCGATATTCGTCTGCGCATGTTGCTGGCTGCCCTGTTGCCGGTGTTGCTGCTGAGTGTGCTCTTGTCCAGCGTATTTCTGGCGACCCGTTTTGAAGATATCACCGAAGCCTACCAGTTACGCACCCGTGCGGTGGCACGCCAGTTGGCTCTGATCAGCGAGTTCGGTCTGTTTGCTGCCAACCGGATTCAGCTACAAACCCTGGTCCGCGGCGCTCTGCGTGAGCCGGACGTGCGCTGGGTTGCCATTCTGGACCAGCAAGGCCAGATGCTGGCCAGCGCCGGAGATGTCCAGGCTGGCGCACTGCCACCCATTTCCACGCTGCAAGAGCAGGCATTTCTGGACCGGGAATTACACGACGTGCTGACGCAACCCGTGTTTGCCACTGACCTCAAGCTCGATGATTTGTACGAAGACACCAGGCAAGGCAACGCTGGCCGCGCCGCGCCGCTGGGTCTGGTCGTGCTCAAGTTTTCGCGTCAGTCGCTGAACGCACAAAAGCGCGACATCTTGTTGCTGGGCGGCCTGATCAGTGCCCTTGGGCTGTTGTTTGGGGCGGTGCTGGCGGTCAAACTCAGTGCTGGCGTGATTCGTCCCATGATGCGGGTGTCGCATTTGATTGAACGTATTGGTCATGGCGATTTTGCCGCTGCAGCTCAGGTCCAGGCGCAGACGCATTTGAACGATCCGCTGCGTGATCTACAGCAAAATCTATTTCAGATGGCCGATCGTTTGGCCAACGTACAACGGGATCTGGAGCTGCAAGTGGCCACAGTCACACACGCCCTGCGCGAAAAAAAGGAAGAGGCCGAACAGGCCACACACGCCAAATCCAGATTTTTGGCGGCGGCCAGCCACGATCTGCGTCAACCCGTCCATGCCTTGGGCATGTTTGTTGCCCGCCTAGCCCAACTGTCGCACGACGCGACAACACGCCACCTGATTGACAAGTTGAATGACTCGGTGCTCGCCATGCAAAATTTGCTGGACGGTTTGCTCGATATTTCGCGCCTGGAGGCCAAGGCAATTCAAATCAAGCTGGAGTCATTGCCTTTGGCCGATCTGTTTGAACGCCTGGCGCTGGATTTGGTGCCACTGGCCCAGGACAAAGGTTTGCGGTTGCGCTTTCGGTCGTCGCAGGTATGGGTCAAGAGCGATCCGGCCTTGCTGTACCGGATCTTGCTCAATCTGGTGGGCAATGCCCTGCGTTACACCGAAACCGGGGGGGTATTGGTGGCGTGTCGCCGCATCAGTGGCGCTGATCAGGTCGCCATTGAGGTGTGGGACACGGGCATGGGCATCGCTCCCGAACATCAGGAAGCGGTCTTCAAGGAGTTTTATCAGGTTGACAATCCGGCCCGCCAGCGCAGCCAGGGCATGGGTCTGGGTCTTAATATTGTGCAGCGCAGTTGTCAACTGCTCAATCACCCTTTGCAACTGGTTTCGCACCAGGGGGTGGGCACACGCTTTCGCTTGACTGTGCCACAGGCAGCACCGCAGGCTCAGTCTGCGGTGCTGCCTGTGGCAGATGCATCCGAACCCCTGGATTGGCGGCACTGTACGGTACTGGTGATTGAAGACGATGATCTGGTGCGCCAGGCCCTGGTTGGTTTGTTGGAAAGTTGGGACATGACGGTGGCCGAGGCCAGCAGCCTGGCCCGTGCCAACCAGCTACTGGGGGAGGGGGTACGACCCAATCTGCTCATCAGTGACTACTGTCTCAGCGACGCACCAAACGGGATCATGGTGATTGCCCAATTGCGCCAACGTCTGGCTTATCCGGTGCCGTCCTGCTTGATCAGTGGCGATACCGATCCTGAGCTGATCCGGGCAGCGCAAACGGCGCAACTCAGCCTGTTGCACAAACCGGTGCGGCCGGCCAAATTGCGTAATTTATTGCGGCACCTGATGCGCGCTCAAACTGTGCCCGACGGTGTTGACCGGTCGTAGCCCCAGCGTCTGGCCTCCAGCACGGCCTGGGTGCGGCTGCTGGCACCCAGAAGCCGCAAAATATTGCTCACGTGAAACTTGACGGTTTCGGTGCCTAAACACAACTGTTCACAAATTTGCCGGTTGGTCAGTCCCTTCATCAGCAGCTGCAGCACATCCTGCTGGCGTCGGCTCAGCACCGGTGGCGTGACGTCGGTGCCCGGCGCCGGCTCACCGTCCAGCAGGCTAAAACCGGACGGGTGGTAAATGCCGCCAGCCAGAATTTGGCGCAAGGCCATCAGCAGGGTCTCGCTTAAGCCCGACTTGGTCACAAAACCTGCGGCACCGCGTTCCATGGCCTGCTGCATCACGCTGGGGTTGGCCGAGCCCGACAAAATAACCACCGGCACCTCGGGATGCCTTTGACCAAAAATACCCAGTGCCACCAGGCCATTCATGTCGGGTAACCGGTAGTCGAGCAACACCAGATCAAGGTCCGCATTGAAATGGGCCAGCTCAAACGCCCGCTCACAGGTGGCTGCCTGCAGCACTTCGGTGGGCTCATCGGGGACCAGCCCTTGCAACACCAGACTTAAGCCCTCACGGACCAGGGCATGATCATCAACCACGAGAATTTTCAAGATAGGTGCCTTGGGGTCTTCTTACAATCCAACTTAAATCGCAAAACGCCCCCTTGAGGGGCAGTTATGGCGGAATCATCATACTAGAAGACCCATGTTTGTTCACTTACGCCTGCATACCGAATTTTCTGTCATAGATGGCACCACCCGCATTGACGAGGTGGTTAAGGCTGCCGCAGTGGATGGCCAACCCGCTTTGGCCATCACTGACCTGAGCAACCTCTTCGGCGCCATCAAGTTTTACAAGGAAGGGCGCAAACGTGGCGTTAAGCCCCTGATTGGCGCCGAGGTGTGGCTGGAAGGCCTGGGCAAGGAAACCGGGCAGCTTAGTCGTGTGTTGCTACTTGTGCAAAACCACCCCGGCTACCTCAATTTGTCTGAACTGTTGGCGCGCGCCTGGACCCAAAACGGCGGCAAAACGCAGGCCAGCGTCAGCTTGGCCTGGCTCAAGGAGCTGAATGGCGGCCTCATTTGCCTGTCGGGTGCCCAAGCCGGGCCGGTGGGCCAGGCCTTGCTGCAAGGCGACGAAGCGCGAGCGTTGGACGCCGCGCTGCAGTTGGCAGGGGTGTTCACGCACCGCTTTTATCTGGAACTGCAGCGCGCCGGCCGCCCTGAAGACGAGCTGCAGGTTGCGGCTGCGGTGCAGCTGGCGTTCCGTATGGGTTTGCCGGTGGTGGCCACACACCCGGTGCAATTTCAGGCGCCTGAGGATTTTGAGGCGCATGAAGCGCGGGTCTGTATTGCCGAAGGTGAAATGCTGGCCAACCCGCGCCGAGTGCGCCGCTTCACCCGTGACCAGTACTTTAAAACGACGGCGGAGATGCAGGCCTTGTTTGCCGATGTGCCTTCCAGCCTGGTCAACAGCGTTGAGATTGCCAAACGTTGTAATCTGAGTCTGGTGCTGGGCAAGCCGCAATTGCCTGACTTTCCGATCCCACCCGTCAATGGCATGGTCATGGCCGCCGACGACTACTTTCGCTACGCCTCCCACGAAGGCCTGAAAGAGCGCCTGGCGCATTTGTACCCCAATGTAATGCAGCGCGAAAAAGAGTTGCCGCGTTATGTCGAACGGCTCGAGTTTGAGCTCAACACCATCCTCAAAATGGGCTTTCCGGGCTACTTTTTGATTGTGGGTGACTTCATCAACTGGGCCAAAAACAACGGCTGCCCGGTGGGGCCGGGACGTGGCTCGGGTGCTGGTTCACTGGTGGCCTACGCGCTCAAGATCACCGACCTTGACCCGCTGCAATACAACCTGCTGTTCGAGCGTTTCTTGAACCCGGAACGGGTTTCGATGCCCGACTTTGACATCGACTTTTGCCAGAGCAACCGTGACCGCGTGATCGACTATGTGAAAGAAAAATACGGCAAGGACGCCGTTAGCCAGATCGCCACCTTTGGCACCATGGCGGCCCGTGCCGCGATCCGCGACGTGGGCCGGGTGCTGGACATGAGCTACACCTTTTGCGACGGTATCAGCAAGCTGATTCCCAATAAACCTGGCGTGGCGGTCACGCTGCAATTGCCGCCAGCCGACCGCAAGAAGGACGACAAACTGGTGTATGCCGTTGAGGCAGAGCCGATTTTGGCCGAACGCGAAGCCCGAGAGGAGGACGTGCGCACGCTGCTGGAACTTGCGCGCAAACTGGAGGGCATGACGCGCAACATTGGCATGCACGCCGGCGGTGTGTTGATTGCACCGGGCAAACTCACCGACTTTTGTCCGCTGTACCAGCAGCCCGGCAGTGACTCGGCGGTGAGCCAGTACGACAAGAATGATGTGGAATCGGTGGGTCTGGTCAAGTTTGACTTTTTGGGCCTGGCCACGCTCACCATTCTGGAGATCGCGCGCGAATTCATCATACAGCGCCATCCGGGTCAGGAAAACTTCGCCTTTGAGAACCTGCCGCTGGATGATAAGGCGGTTTACAAGCTGTTCCAGGACGGCAAGACCGAGGCTGTATTCCAGTTTGAAAGTCGCGGTATGCAGGGCATGTTGCGCGACGCCAAACCCACGCGCCTGGAAGACCTGATTGCGCTCAACGCCCTTTACCGGCCGGGTCCCATGGACCTGATCCCGAGTTTTGTGGCGCGCAAACACGGCCGCGAGGTGGTGGAGTACCCACACCCGCTGGTGGCCAATATGCTGTCCGAGACCTACGGCATCATGGTCTACCAGGAGCAGGTGATGCAGACTGCGCAGATCCTGGGCGGCTACTCGCTGGGCGGTGCCGACATGCTGCGCCGCGCCATGGGCAAGAAAGATGCTGACGAGATGGCACGGCATCGCCAGATTTTTCGCGATGGCGCGATAAAGAACGACATCGGGCAGGACAAGGCCGATGAGGTGTTTGACCTCATGGAAAAATTTGCCGGCTATGGTTTCAACAAGTCGCACGCGGCCGCTTACTCCCTGCTGGCCTACCACACGGCCTGGCTCAAGGTGCATTACACAGCCGAGTTTTTTTGCGCCAACATGACGGTGGAAATGGACGACACCGACAAGCTCAAGGTGTTGCTTGAAGATGCGCTCAAGATGGGATTGACGTTTGAGCCACCCGATGTCAACCGGGGCAAAAGCCGCTTTGAGCCGGTTTCAGACAAGGTGATCCGTTACGGTCTCAGCGCCGTCAAAGGCAGCGGCCAGCAGGCCATTGAGGCCATTGTGGCGGCGCGCGAGGGTCGGGGCGTTGGCCCGCATGGCGACACCGTGGGGCCTTTTGGCAGCCTGTTTGATTTTTGTGCCCGGGTTGACCGCAGTCGTATCAACAAACGCACGGTCGAAGCGCTGATCAAGGCCGGGGCTTTTGACGCCATTGAACTCAACCGCGCCAGCCTGCTGGCCAGTGTTGACCTGGCGTTTGAGTTTGGTGCCGCAGCGCTGGCCAATGCCAACCAGTGCAGCCTGTTTGACATGATGGATGGCGACGCGCACGGCTCCAGCACCCAGGAACCCGAGCTGGTGCAGGCCACGCCCTGGGGTGTGAAAGAGCGACTGGTGTATGAAAAAACGGCCCTTGGTTTTTATTTATCCGGTCATTTGTTTGACGAGGTGGTGGCCGAGGTGCGCCGGTTTGCCAAGCGCCCGATTGCCGACCTGATTGACACCCGCGAGCCGCAGTTGCTGGCTGGCATCATCACCGACTTTCGTGTCATCAACGGTCAACGCGGCAAGCTGGCGCTGTTCAAGCTTGACGACAAAAGCGGCATGATCGAAACCCGTGCCGACGAAGCGCTGATCAACGCGCACAAAGACCTGCTCAAGGACGATGAACTGGTGATTGTGATGGGTAAGCAGCAGCCCGACCGTTTTTCCGGCGGCATGCAGCTTACCGTGACGCAGATCTGGGACCTGGAGCAGGCGCGTTGCCGTTTTGGCAAGTACCTGCGGGTGCGCGCCAGCACCGGTCCGCAGGGCCTCAAGCTCGACATGGCGCGCTTGCTGAAAGACTTTCCGGTGCAAAAAGAGGTGACCGAGCAGGGCGACCTGTGGCGTGGTCTGGCGGTGCGGCTGGCACTGACCTGCCAGGGTCAAGAGGGCGCTGCACGGGCCGAGTTGCAGTTGGGTGAGCAGGCCAGGTTTTACCCGAGCAACGCCGCGCTGGCCAGTTGGTGGGCGCAAGCGGCGCCCGGCACTGCCGAGATTGTTTACGAGTGATCGCTAGTCTTTGGGCCGGAAACTGATCTCCAGCGGTGAGGGTACCCGGCCATCGGTGTCGCGCGGCAAGACAGCGGTTTTGTCAATGGCTCGCAGCACCGCCTCATCCCAGGCTGCAACACCGCTGGACTGGGCCAACCTGCGCGCGATGATGGTGCCATCGGCTGAGGTGCGCACCGACACCACGGCAGTTGGGTTGCCGTTGATGTCTTCGGTGAACACAATGTTGGGTTTGATGCGGGCCTGCAGCCGTCCGGCGTAAGTGGCCGAGGGCCCGGCAGATTTGAGCGCCGTGCCGGTGGCGCCAGAGGCGCCGCTGGCACCGGCCAGGCCGGTCATGCGCTGCAGATTCTTGGCGCGCTGGGCTTCCAGTTGTTGGGCTTGTTGTTCGGCCAATTTTTTGTCTTGCGCCAGTTTGGCTTTGTCGGCCGCCTGTTTGAGCTTGTCGGCCTTGAGTTTGTCTTCTCTTGCCTTTTCCTGTTGCAGCTTTTCCAGTCTGAGTTTCTCGGACTTCAGTTTTTCCTGCTGCTTTTCAAGCGCCAGCTGTTTTTGTTTTTGCAGACGCTGCTTTTCTTGCGCCAGCGCGATGTCGACCTTGAGCGGCGCGGGCGCCACTGGCGTGGGTGGGGGCGGCAACGGTTCCGGCTTGGGTTGGGGGGGCTCAGGCTTTGGCTCTGGCTGCTGCAGTGCGGGTGCGGCGGCCACCGGCATGGCGGCCCATAACTCAGCCTCGGCCGGGGTCATCTGCACGTCGCGTTGCCAGTGCACGCCCCAGGTCAGCGCTGCCAGCAGCAATCCGTGGGCCAACAGCGCCAGCACCATGGCGCGTAGCACGCCCGGCGTGGCAGGGGGCGCGAATTCCAGACGGTCGACCGCAGTGTGCATGGCGACGGGTTTCAGGGAGCCAGTTGCACCGACAAGCCTACGCGGGCAATACCGGCCCGCTGCAAGCTGTCCATGACGCGCACCACCGCCTCATACTTGACGGCCTTGTCGGCGCTGATCACCACGGCGGTGTTGATCACGTTGCCCTGGGCCAGTTGCACGGCTTGGCTGATGTCCTGCAGCAAGACCTTGGTGGTCTTGTCCTTGAGCTTGAGTTGCAGCGCTTCGTCTTTGCCAATCACGATCTGGATCACCTGGTCGGGCTGGCTGGCAGCCTTGCCGACGCTGGGTAGGTTGATCATGCTGGGCGCGATCAGCGGCGCCGTCACCATAAAAATGATCAACAGCACCAACATCACGTCAATAAAAGGCACCATGTTGATTTCATTGATGGTGCGGCGGCCCCGGCCGCGGCTCACAACGGCGGCCATGGTTAGTACCGCCACTCAGAAATGCAGGAACATGAAAACGCGTCTTTTCCTGTCTGACGTCGTTGTTCGTCGTTGCCATAGCTACGGCTATGTCGCCTTCTCTCGCCTAGCCAGTCAGAAAAATCCATCGTTTTCATCTTGTTCCTCCATTTCCGAGTGGCAGTAACTAGTGCCCCGAGGCCGATTGCGCGCCTACATTGCGCTGCAAAATATTGGAAAACTCTTCAATGAAGGTTTCCAGCCGGATCGCAATGCGGTCAATGTCGCGGGCAAAGCGGTTGTAGGCCACCACCGCCGGAATCGCGGCAAACAGGCCGATGGCAGTAGCCACCAGCGCCTCGGCAATGCCCGGCGCGACGGTGGCCAGGGTTACCTGCGTCAGCGCGGCCAGGCCGGTAAAGGCGTGCATGATGCCCCACACCGTGCCAAACAAGCCGACATAGGGCGACACCGATCCGACCGAGGCCAGAAACGACAAATGTGTTTCCACCACGTCCATTTCGCGCTGAAAACTGGCCCGCATGGCACGCCGGGCGCCGTCCATCAAGGTGCCGGCGTCGGTGATATGGCGTTCGCGTAGTTTTTGGTATTCACGCATGCCGCTGGCAAAGATGCGTTCCATCGGGCCACCGTTGCGGGCGTTCTGGGCGGCCGCGGCAAACAGGTCGTTCAGGCTGCTGCCCGACCAAAACTCGCGCTCAAACACATCATTGAGCTGTTTGACCTTGCCCAGTGAAAACAGTTTGCGAAAAATGGCAGCCCAACTGGCGATCGAGACGCTGATCAGCAGCAGCATCACCCCTTGCACTACCAGGCTGGCATTGAGCACCAGTTGAAATATGGAAAGGTCTTGGTTCATAGCAGGGTATTGAGGATGTGGGGTGGAATTCTTGCAGGTTTAAGCGTGCTGGCATCAACCCAGCCCGCGCGAATGGTCGCCTCGCACAGCAGCAGTGTGCCAGCGGGCGTGGACAATAGGGCCTGCTGGTGGATTGTCATGGAAGCACGGCCCGCATCCAGCAGCGAAGTTGTAACCAGAAGTTCATCGTCGAGCCGGGCGCTTTTGAGAAAGCGCAGCTGCGCCTCGCCCACCACAAACATGCCCCCGGTAGCCTCTTTGAGAGTTTGCTGGCTGATGCCTCGGACGCGCAGCCATTCGGTGCGCGAACGTTCAAAAAATTTCAGGTAGTTGGCATAAAAAACAATGCCGCCGGCGTCGGTGTCTTCCCAGTACACCCGTACCGGCCAGCTGAAGGTTTCAGTCGTGGGGCTGGGTGTGCTCATGCCAGAAAAATCCTGAGTCGGTTGATCGCCGTATGTAATTGCGGCATCGCGTTGGCGGTAGAAAAACGGATGAAATGCCCGGTCTCGGCCTGGCCAAAATCCCGCCCCGGGGTGACCGCCACATGGGCGCGCTGCATCAGCGCAAAGGCCAGCGCCCAGCTGTCTTTGATACCCAATTTTTCGCATGCGTCAGAACAATCAGCCCAGGCATAAAAAGCGCCGTCAGGTCGCACCGGCACGGTCAGCCCGAGGGCGTTGAGTGCCGGAATAAAGTAGTCGCGCCGCGCTTTGAACTCAGCCCGGCGGTGTTCGTACTCGGCCAGGCTGGGGGCCTCAAAACAAGCCAGTGCTGCGTGTTGCGCAACGGTGCTGGGACAAATGAACAGGTTTTGCGCCAGCCGCTCAATCACTGGCACTAAAAGCTCTGGCACCACCATCCAGCCCAGACGCCAGCCCGTCATGTTGAAGTATTTGCTGAAGCTGTTGATGCTGATGATCTGGTCGTCCAGGGCCAAGGCGCTGTGACCGTATTGGGCGTCATGGCTCAAACCCAGGTAAATCTCGTCCACCAGGGTGATGCCGCCCCGGGCCTGCACCACCGCATGGATGCGGCGCAGTTCATCGGGCGCAATCGAGGTACCGGTGGGGTTGGAGGGTGACGCCAGCAACACACCTCGGGTTTTTTCGTTCCAGGCCGCTTGCACCTTGTCGGCGCTGAGCTGAAAACGTTCTGCCGCGGTGGTCGGGATCAGCACCGCCGTGCCATCTGCGGCAGAGACGAAATGCCGGTTGCAGGGGTAGCTGGGGTCGGGCATCAGCACCTCGTCGCCCGCATCAATCAGGGCCAGGCACGCCAGTTGCAGGGCGGCCGAAGCGCCCGCTGTGACCACAATGCGGCCAGCCGGCACCGACAAACCAAACCGGCTGCCATACCAGTGGCTGATGCGTTCGCGCAGTGCGGGCAGGCCGGTGGCCGGGGTGTATTGCGTCAAGCCGTCACGGATGGCGCGGGCGGCGGCCTCCTGCACCAGCAGCGGTGCGGTGAAGTCGGGCTCACCGATGTTCAAAAACACCATGGGTGCGTCGGACTGCGCCACCTGCGCCGCCATGGCGGCGGCGGCCTTGGCCACCTCCATCACATAAAACGGTTCAATGCGCTGGGCACGCCGGGAAATTTGCATGGCTAGTACTGCGTGTCAGCGTGCGCCTGGGTCGGCGGCCACCTCGGCCTGGCGCAATTGCCGGGCCAGGCCGTTGAGCACACCATTGACATATTTGTGGCCATCGGTGCCGCCGAACTCCTTGGCCAGCTCCACGCATTCGTTCAGGGCCACACGCCACGGCACGTCCAGGCAGTGCTGCAGCTCATAAGCGCCAATCCACAGCACCGCATGCTCGACCGGAGAAATCTCAGCCAGCTTGCGGTCCAGCAGCGGCAGGATCAGCGCATCCAGCAGCGCCGCCTGCTCCGCGCAGCCGTGCAGCAGGGCGTCAAAATGGACGCTGTCGGCTTTGCTGAAGCCCGCCAGATCGCGGGTAAAGGCGTCTACCGCTGCCACGTCGTTTTTGCCTACCAGCACCTGGTACAGCGCCTGCAGCGCAAATTCGCGCGAGCGTGATCGGTCAGACTTGCTGGCCGCCTTGCGCACGCCGGTGCTGGTCAGGCCTTTGCGCGACTGGCGCGGCGGCCGGGTGGAGGGGCTGGGGTGGCTGGATTCGCTCATTCAATTTCTTCCATTAAGTTGGCCATCTCAACCGCAACACGGGCCGCATCGCGGCCCTTGTCGGTTTGCCGGACCACAGCTTGGGCCATGTTTTCTGTGGTCAGGATGGCATTGGCAATTGGGATCTGGTAGTCCAGCGCAATTCGGCTGACGCTGGCGCCTGATTCGTTGGCCACCAGTTCAAAGTGGTAGGTTTCACCGCGAATGATGCAACCCAGAGCCACCAGCGCGTGGTATTTGAGCTGTTCTGCCAGGGCCTGCAGCGCTACCGGTACTTCCAGCGCACCCGGGACCTGCACCAGGGTGATGTTTTTTTCTTCCACGCCCAAAGCCAGCAGTTCGGTCTTGCAGGCCTGCGCCAGGGCGTTGGTGATGTCGGCATTGAAGCGCGCCTGAACGATGCCAATGGTGAGCTTCTTCCCGTTCAAGCGGGGGTCGGTGGCAGCAAGCGTGCCCTGGTCTGCAATCAGCATGATGGATTTCCTGTTCTGTGGAGGGGCTTCAGGCTGTGACGTAGCCCACAATTTCGAGGCCATAGCCGGTCATGCTGGGCATGCGCCGGGGGTTGCCCATCAAGTTCATTTTGTGGATGCCGCATTCGCGCAGTATCTGGGCACCAATACCGTAGGTGCGCAAGTCCATGCGGCCACGCTCGGGGCCGTGGCTGGCGCGCGCCGTGCCATCAAATTGGGCTAGCAGTTGGTCAGGGCTTTCACCGCAGTTCAAAAACACCACCACGCCCTTGCCCTCGGTAGCTACGCGCGCCAGGCTGGCGTCCAGGCTCCAGGAGTGCATGGCGCGGCCGACTTCCAGCGCGTCCAGCACCGACAGCGGTTCGTGTACGCGCGCCAGCACGGCGTCGTCGGCGCCCCACTGGCCCTTGACCAGCGCAAGGTGCACGCCCTGTGCGGTCTTGTCCTTGAAGGCGTGGGCGGTAAATTCACCAAAGGCGGTTTTGAGTGGGCGCGAACTCAAGCGCTCCACCAAAGACTCGGTGCGGCTGCGGTGGTGAATCAAGTCGGCGATGGTGCCAATTTTGAGCCCATGCTCGGCAGCAAATAATTGCAGGTCGGGCAGGCGTGCCATGGTGCCGTCGTCTTTCATGATCTCGCAGATCACGGCGGCTGGCGTGCAGCCTGCCATGGCGGCCAGATCACAGCCCGCCTCAGTGTGGCCGGCACGCATCAGAACCCCACCTTCCACGGCTTGCAGCGGAAAAATGTGCCCTGGTTGTACCAAGTCGTCTGGCTTGGCGGCCTTGGCTACCGCCACCCGGATGGTTTGCGCCCGGTCGGCAGCCGAAATGCCGGTGGTCACGCCTTCGGCGGCTTCAATCGAAACGGTAAAGGCTGTGCCTTTTTTGTCGCCATTGCGCGCTGTCATGGGTGGCAGTTGCAGCCGCTCGCAGCGTTCACGGGTGAGTGTCAGACAAATTAGACCACGGCCAAACCGGGCCATGAAGTTGACCGCCTCGGCCGTGACGTGTTCAGCGGCCATCACCAGGTCGCCTTCGTTTTCGCGGTCTTCTTCGTCGACCAGAATCACCATGCGGCCTAGGTGGAGGTCGGCTACGATGTCTTCAACGGGGGAAATAGCGACAGGATTGGACTGTGTCATGCAATGATTCAAATCGGTGGGTGTGAAAAATAGGACCGTCGACCCTGGCACAGCAAAGCCGGAACAGGCACGATCAGGAACACCGATTATCCGGGATTGTGGTTTGGGTTAGGCTTATCCCCATTTTGCAGGAGAATATCCATGGCGATTGGCTGGTTGACAGTGTTGAAAATGGTGCCCTGGGGTGACGTGATTGAAAACGCGCCCAAGGTGGCCAGTGGGGCCAAAAAATTATGGCAAACCGTGGGTAAACGGCCGGTGGTGACAAGCTCTGCGCCGCCTGTGCCGGAGGTCTTGCGCGCTGAGTCGCCCGCCGTTGCGGCCTTGCAGATCCAGGTGGCTGAATTGCAGGTGGCGGTGGCCGACCTGCATCAGCAAATGCTGGCGTCCAGCGAGTTGATTCAATCGCTGGCGCAGCAAAACACGCAGCTCATCAAGCGGGTGGAAGTGAACCGGGTGCGTCTGCTGTGGCTGGCGGCCTGGGTGCTGGGGCTGACGGTGGTGCTGGTCGCCCGTTTTTTTAGAGTTTGATTTCTAGTCAGGTTTTGGCCCTTCAAGCTAATCTGTCAATTGACTTGAAGCTCATTTAAGCATAGCAATTTTGTTTTTTTGCCTGGGCTTGGCCCGGTTTAAATACAGGCTTTCCACATCACAAGCCTTTTTACAGGAAGTTTCATGGTCACTTACCCCCACTTGTTCGAGCCTTTGGATTTGGGTTTCATCACGCTGCCTAACCGCGTCATCATGGGCTCAATGCATGTCGGACTTGAAGAAGCCAAAGACGGCTTTGCCCGCATGGCCGTGTTTTATGCCGAACGCGCGCGCGCCGGCGTGGGCCTGATCGTCTCCGGCGGCATTGCACCCAACGACCGCGGTCGCCCGATGCCTGGCGGCGCACGCCTGACTTCTGAGGCAGAGGCAGAAAAACACAAGCCGGTGACCCAGGCCGTGCACCAGGCCGGCGGCAAGATTGCCATGCAAATCCTGCACTTTGGCCGCTACGCCTACCATCAGGATCTGGTGGCCCCAAGCAGTCTGCAAGCCCCCATCAATCCCATGAAACCCCGCGCTTTGAGCACCGAAGAGGTACACCAGACGATTGACGATTTTGTGCGCTGCGCCGCGCTGGCACAAGGGGCGGGTTATGACGGGGTCGAGATCATGGGCTCCGAGGGTTATTTGCTCAATGAATTTATTGCCGCGCGCACCAACCAGCGCGACGACGAATGGGGTGGCAGCTACGCCAATCGCATTCGCTTCCCGGTGGAAATCGTGCGCCGCACGCGCGAAAAAGTGGGCACCAATTTCATCATCATTTACCGCCTGTCGATGCTCGACCTGGTCGAAGGCGGTTCCACGCTGGATGAAGTCATCACGCTGGCCCAGGCGATTGAAGCTGCAGGTGCCACCATCATCAACACCGGCATTGGCTGGCACGAAGCGCGTATTCCGACCATTGCCACCAAGGTGCCGCGCGCCGCCTGGGCCTGGGTTACGCAGCAGCTCAAGGGCAAGGTGGGCATTCCTCTGGTGGCGACCAACCGCATCAATACGCCCGAGGTGGCCGAGCAACTGTTGGCGGACGGTTTGTGCGACATGGTTTCGATGGCGCGGCCGTTTCTGGCTGATCCGCTGTTCATGCAAAAAGCTGCCGCTGGCCAGGCCGACCAGATCAACACCTGCATCGGTTGCAACCAGGCCTGCCTGGACCACACCTTTGCCGGCAAGGTGACCAGTTGCCTGGTGAACCCGCGCGCCTGCCATGAAACCCTGATCAACATCACGCCCACAGCCACGCGTGAGCGCCTGGCCGTGGTGGGCGCCGGCCCGGCCGGTTTGAGCTTTGCCACGGCTGCCGCCCAGTGCGGCTTTGACGTGACCTTGTTTGATGCTGCTGCCGAGCTTGGCGGCCAGTTCAACATCGCCAAACAGGTGCCGGGCAAGGAGGAGTTTTTTGAGACTCTGCGCTACTTTGACAAACAAATTGAACTTGCCGGGGTCAAGCTCCAGCTCAATACCCGTGTCAGTGCCCTGGACCTGGTGGCTGCTGGATTCCAGCAGGTGGTGCTGGCCACCGGCGTGACCCCGCGCACACCTCCCATTGAAGGCATCAGTCACCCCAAGGTGCTTGGTTATCTCGACGTGCTACGCGACAAAAAGCCGGTCGGCCAGCGCGTGGCCTTGATTGGCGCCGGCGGCATTGGCTTTGACACCGCCGAGTATTTGCTGCACAGCGGGACCAGTCCGAGCCTTGATGCGGCCAAATTTTTTGCCGAATGGGGTGTGGATCGCAGCTACAGCACGCGCGGCGGCTTGGCGCCGGTCCACCTTGAGTCGCCGGTGCGCAAGCTGTATCTGCTGCAGCGCAAGGCCAGCAAAGTGGGCGACGGTCTGGGCAAAACCACCGGCTGGATCCACCGCGCCTCGCTCAAGAACCGGCAGGTCGAGATGCTGGCAGGTGTGTCCTACCGCCGCATTGACGACGCCGGCCTGCACATCACCGTGGGCGAGCAAGACATCACGCTGCCGGTGGACAACGTGATCATTTGCGCCGGGCAGGAGCCGCAGCGTGAATTACAAGCCGGTTTGCTGGCTGCCGGCGTGCCGGTGCACCTGATCGGTGGGGCCGACAAGGCCGAAGAGCTTGACGCCAAACGCGCCATCAAACAAGGCCTGGAGCTGGCTGTGGCCCTGGCGGCTGCGCCCAAGTCGCCGGCTGCGGCTGCAGCGCCCGCCGCAGACAAAACGCAACAAGACAACGCCACGCGTTTTGACACCCTCACTGTCAGCCTGTCCGGGCATGTTGCCACCGTCCGCCTGAATCGCCCTGACAAGGCCAACGCCATGAACCTGACCATGTGGCACGAAATTCGCCAGGCGTTCAAGTGGGTCGATGCCAATGCCGAGGCACGGGTGGCTATTTTGGAGGGTGAAGGCAAGCTCTTTACCTCGGGCATCGACCTGCAGATGATGATGGGCATGGGTGACCAAATTCAGAATGACTGCGAGGCGCGCACCCGCGAAAACCTGCGCCAGGTCATCCTTGACCTGCAAGACACCCTGAGCAGCCTGGAGCGCTGCCGCAAGCCGGTGCTGGCGGCCATTCATGGCGCCTGTATTGGGGGGGGCATTGACCTGATTTGCTGCGCCGACATGCGGTACTGCACGGCCGACGCCACGTTCAGCATCAAGGAAATTGACCTCGGCATGACCGCCGACGTGGGCACGCTGCAACGCTTGCCCAGGCTCATTGGCGAAGGCATGGCACGTGAACTGGCCTACACTGCGCGCAAATTTGGCGCTGATGAAGCGCTGCAAATGCGCTTGGTCAACCGCGTGTATGCCACGCGTGAGGCACTGCAGGCCGGGGTGCGCGAGATGGCATTGGGCATTGCTGCCAAATCACCTTTGGCCGTGCGCGGCGTCAAGGAGATGATCACCTATGCCCGCGACCACACGGTCGCCGACGGGCTGAACTACGTAGCCACCTGGAACGCCGCCATGCTGCTGAGCAATGATTTGCAGGAAGCCATGATGGTCAGCATGGGCAAACGCGCCCCAGAGTTCAAGGACTGAGCCCTCAAGTCCCGGCTGGCGGCTCAGAGCAGTTGGTCATCGCTGGTCAGGGCTGCGTCCAGGCGCTGCAGCAGCTGTTTGAATTTGTTGGATTCGTCAGTAGGAAGTGCTGCAAAAGTCAGTAGGTCGGGCGTTGGAGCGGCGACCGGCTCGGGGGTGTCAAACGCCAGGTTCAAGGCTGCCAGCACCGCAATGCGGTCGCGCGAGCGCACTTTGCCAGCCTCCCGGATTTTGCACATGGCTTCATCCACCCGACTGGCCACCTGGCGCAAACGCGCCTCGCCGCCCTCGGGGCAGCCCAACAAGTAGCTCTGCCCCATGATCTGTACCTCAAGCTGCTTCATTCGGTACCTCTGGCAGGCTGAAGTGGTGCGCCCGGGGGGGCGGAGGGGTCGGGCAGGCGCGCCAGCAAGGCGTCCACGCGGGCCCGTGCGGCGCTCAGGCGCGACTTGAGCGAGTCACGCTCTTGCGACAGCGTCGCAATTTCCTGATAGAGCAGGGTGTTGGTGCGTTTAAGCTCCTGGTAACGCAGCAACAGGCGTTCAACCCGTTCGGAAATTTGGTCGATGGGGGTCTGGTCTGACATAGCGGCGCTGATTGTAGGGTTTGATCGCGACCCATTTTAATAACCTATTGGTCATTAAAATGGGCAAGCACAGTTCCCCAAAATTACGGACACATCACCATGCGCAACGTAACAACTTTTAAGTGGGGTTGGCTCCTGCTGCTGGCGGGTATTGACAGGCGGAATTTACGCACGGCACGGCGACTGGGTCATGTGCTCCAAAGCCTGGTCACATGACCCAATCACCATGCCTCAAGGTCGTTGAGCAACACATCAATTTGAATCGCACACGGATTGACCAGTTATCAAGTCTGAGCGGGTTAAAATATTCAGTTGACCTATTCAGGGAGCGGTTGTAATGACCGCTCCATCTAGTTTGCGCGGGTGGCGAAATTGGTAGACGCACCAGGTTTAGGTCCTGACGCTGGCAACAGTGTGCGGGTTCGAGTCCCGCCCCGCGCACCATGAAGAGAAGAGAATTTGCTTGACAGGGCGCTGCTGTATTGCAGCAGTGCACTGTCTTTTATTTTGTGTAATTTGGAGTAACACCATGGCAGTCGTTGTTGAAACCCTTGAAAAGTTAGAGCGCAAAATGCTGTTGAGCATGCCTGTTGCGTTGATTCAATCTGAAGTGACGGCTCGTCTGAAAAAGCTGGCGCGTACCGTGAAAATGGACGGTTTTCGTCCGGGCAAAGTGCCAATGAATGTGGTGGCGCAGCGTTATGGCTATAACGTGCAGTACGAAGTCATGAACGACAAGGTGGGCGAGGCCTTTGCCAATGCCGCCAACGAAGCCAAGCTGCGCGTGGCTGGGCAGCCCAAAATCAGTGAAAAAGACGGCGCCCCTGAAGGTGCGTTGACGTTTGAGGCCGTCTTTGAGGTCTACCCTGAAGTCAAGATGGGTGACCTGACGGTAGCAGAAGTCGAGAAAGTTACGACCGAGGTGTCGGATGCAGCCATCGACAAGACGCTTGACATCCTGCGCAAGCAGCGCCGTACCTTTTCGCAGCGTCCACAGGATGCAGCAGCCGAAGACGGTGACCGCCTCACGGTGGACTTTGAAGGCAAGATTGATGGTGAGACCTTTGAGGGTGGCAAGGCTGAAAACTTCCAGTTCATTTTGGGCGACGGTCAGATGCTCAAGGAGTTTGAAGAAGCCTCACGTGGCATGAAAACCGGTGAGAGCAAAACTTTCCCGTTGGCTTTCCCGGCCGACTACCATGGCAAGGACGTGGCCGGCAAGACAGCAGATTTCATGGTCACCGTCAAGAAAATTGAGGCCGCGCATTTGCCTGAGGTCAATGAAGCACTGGCCAAGTCCCTGGGCATTGAAGATGCATCTGTTGAGGGCCTGCGTGCCGACATCAAGAAAAACCTGGACCGTGAAGTCAAGTTTCGTCTGCTGGCGCGCAACAAGACCGCGGTGATGGATGCGCTGGTGGCCAGCGCCGAGCTTGATTTGCCCAACGCCAGTGTGCAGGCCGAAATGCAGCGTTTGCTTGAAGGGGCGCGCGCCGACCTAAAGCAGCGCGGTATCAAGGACGCCGACAAGGTAACCATTCCGGAAGACGTGTTCCGTCCGCAAGCCGAGCGCCGCGTGCGTCTGGGCCTGGTGGTTGCCGAGCTGGTGCGTGCCAATAGTTTGCAGGCCACCATGGACCAGCTCAAGGCACACATTCAGGAGCTGGCTGCCAGCTACGAAAAGCCTGCTGAGGTCGAGCGCTGGTATTTGAGTGACAACACGCGTCTGGCCGAAGTGGAAGCCATCGTGCTCGAAAATAATGTGACCGATTTTGTGTTGTCAAAAGCCAAGGTGAGCGAGAAAGCAGTCAGCTTTGACGATTTGATGGCACAAAACTGAACAACTTGACGTTTTAAAGGGTGGCATGGGGCTTGTGCCGGGCTTTAAGTCTGGCATTCAAGCCCCATTTGCTTGTAGAGTATGTTTTTTGGCTACAGTAGCATCAAATTTTTGGAGTCATGATGAAGTTTGAGATGAGTGCAATGGATACACAGGGTCTGGGCATGGTGCCCATGGTGATTGAGCAGTCTGGCCGGGGCGAGCGGTCGTATGACATCTATTCCCGTTTGCTCAAAGAGCGTGTGATTTTCCTGGTCGGACCGGTGAATGACTACGTGGCCAATCTGGTGGTGGCGCAGTTGTTGTTTCTGGAGAGCGAAAACCCCGACAAGGACATTTCGTTCTACATCAATTCACCCGGCGGATCGGTCAGCGCCGGTATGGCGATTTATGACACCATGAACTTCATCAAGCCCGAAGTGTCGACGCTGTGCACCGGCATGGCTGCCAGCATGGGCGCTTTTTTGCTGGCCGCAGGGGCCAAGGGCAAGCGCTTTTCCTTGCCCAATTCCAAAATCATGATTCACCAGCCCTCGGGCGGCAGCCAGGGGCAGGCCACTGAAATCGAGATCCAGGCACGCGAGATTTTAAAAACGCGCGAACAGCTCAATAAAATTCTGGCCGAATGCACCGGCCAGCCGTTGGAGCGCATTGAGCGCGACACCGAGCGTGACTATTACATGTCGGCGCAAGAAACCAAAGAATATGGTCTGATTGACCAGGTTATTTCCAAGAGGGTTTGATTGTTATGGCCAAAGGCGCTTCTGGCGAAAAAACCCTGTATTGCTCTTTTTGCGGCAAAAGTCAGCATGAGGTCAAAAAACTCATTGCAGGTCCGTCCGTGTTTGTGTGCGACGAGTGTATTGAGTTGTGCAACGAGATCATTCGTGACGAATTGCCCGCGACCACCGAGACTCCTGAAAAATCAGATTTGCCTACCCCCGCTGACATCAAGGCCAACCTCGACAATTATGTGATTGGTCAGGAGGCCGCCAAGCGTATTTTGGCGGTGGCGGTTTACAACCATTACAAGCGGCTGCGGCACCAGGAAAAATCTGCCAAAGACGATGTTGAGCTGTCCAAAAGCAATATTTTGCTGATTGGTCCCACCGGCTCGGGCAAAACGCTGCTGGCGCAAACCATGGCACGTATGCTCAATGTGCCGTTTGTCATGGCCGATGCCACCACCCTGACCGAAGCGGGTTATGTGGGTGAAGACGTGGAAAATATCGTCCTCAAGTTGCTGCAAAGCTGCAACTACGAGGTAGAGCGGGCGCAACGCGGTATTGTCTACATTGACGAGATCGACAAAATTACCCGCAAATCGGACAACCCGTCCATTACCCGCGACGTGTCGGGTGAAGGTGTTCAGCAGGCGCTGCTCAAACTGATCGAAGGCACCATGGCCAGCGTGCCTCCGCAAGGCGGGCGCAAGCACCCGAATCAGGATTTTGTGCAGGTCGACACCACCAACATTTTGTTCATCTGCGGCGGTGCTTTTTCGGGCCTGGAAAAGGTCATTGAAGACCGCACAGAATCGTCGGGCATGGGTTTTGGCGCGACCGTCAAGAGCAAACAAAACCGTAATTTGACCGAAGTGTTCAAGGGGGTTGAGCCCGAAGACCTGATCAAATTTGGCCTGATCCCCGAGCTGGTCGGTCGTATGCCGGTGGTGGCCACGCTGGGGGAACTGAGCGAAGAAACCCTTGTGCAAATTCTCACCGAGCCTAAAAATGCGCTGGTCAAGCAGTACAGCAAACTGCTGGCCATGGAGGGGGTTGAACTCGAGATACGACCGACCGCACTCAAAGCCATCGCCAAAAAAGCGCTGGCCCGAAAAACAGGTGCGCGCGGCTTGCGCTCGATCCTTGAATTGGCGCTGATCGACACCATGTTCGATTTGCCCAATGCGTCCAACGTCGAAAAAGTGGTTTTGGACGAGTCAACGATCGAAGAGAACAAACCACCTTTGCTGGTGTACCGTGAACTTGCCAAAAAAGCGTGATTGAATTGTCCGATGGGCTTCATTTATTGTCATATCGGTAACTAAAGGACCTTTTATGTCTGGTCATCCATTTCTGCCCGCTATTCCTGTCGATTTTCCCTTGTTGCCTTTGCGCGATGTGGTGGTGTTTCCGCACATGGTGATCCCCTTGTTTGTGGGACGTCCCAAGAGCATCAAGGCGCTTGAAGCGGCCATGGGGGCCGAGCGGCGCATCATGCTGGTGGCGCAAAAAGCAGCGGCCAAAGACGATCCGGTGGTCTCTGACATGTTTGACATGGGTTGTATTGCGACCATTTTGCAAATGCTCAAGCTGCCCGACGGCACGGTCAAGGTGCTGGTAGAAGGGCAACAGCGTGCCCTTGTGAACCACATTGAAGACGGCGAACAGCATTTTGTGGCCACCGTGACCCCGGTCAATGTGAGTGCCGAGCCGCAGGCCAAAAGTAAAACCCAGCTCAGCGAGATTGAAGCCCTGCGTCGCGCTGTGATGCAGCAGTTTGACCAATACGTCAAACTCAACAAGAAAATTCCGCCGGAGATACTGACCTCCATCACCAGCATTGACGACCCCGGGCGCCTGGCTGACACCATTGCGGCGCATTTACCGCTCAAGCTGGAGAGCAAACAAGCGGTGCTGGATCTGGCCAACGTGCGTGATCGCCTGGAAAACCTGTTTGCGCAGATTGACCATGAGGTTGACATTCTCAATGTGGACAAAAAAATCCGCGGCCGCGTGAAACGGCAAATGGAAAAAAATCAGCGCGATTTTTACTTGAACGAGCAGGTCAAGGCGATCCAGAAGGAACTGGGCGATGGCGAAGACGGCGCGGACATTGACGAGATCGAAAAAAAGATCAAGGCCGCCAAAATGCCCAGGGATGCCTTGAAAAAAGTGCAGGGTGAACTCAAAAAACTCAAATTGATGTCGCCCATGTCAGCTGAAGCCACGGTCATCCGCAACTACATTGACGTGCTCACCGGTCTGCCTTGGGCTGGCAAGACCAAGATCAAACACGACCTGGCGAACGCCGAGTCCGTGCTTAACGAAGACCATTACGGCCTGGACAAGGTCAAGGACCGCATTCTGGAATACCTTGCGGTGCAGCAGCGCGTAGACAAGGTGAAGGCGCCCATTTTGTGCCTGGTGGGGCCACCCGGTGTGGGTAAAACCTCGTTGGGCCAATCGATTGCCAAGGCCACCGGACGCAAGTATGTGCGTATGGCCTTGGGTGGCATGCGTGACGAGGCCGAGATCCGGGGTCACCGCCGCACCTATATTGGTGCCATGCCGGGCAAAGTATTGCAAAGCCTGACCAAGGTTGGCACCCGCAACCCCTTGTTTTTGCTCGACGAGATCGACAAATTGGGTACTGATTTCCGCGGTGACCCGTCCAGCGCTTTGCTGGAAGTGCTCGACCCGGAGCAAAACCACAAGTTTGCCGACCATTACGTGGAGGTCGACTTTGATCTGAGCGATGTGATGTTTGTGGCCACTTCCAATTCCATGAACATTCCACCAGCGCTGCTGGACCGGATGGAAGTGATACGCCTGTCGGGCTACACCGAAGACGAAAAAACCAATATTGCACTGCGTTATCTGTTGCCCAAGCAGCTAGGTAACAACGGTGTCAAAGAAGCCGAACTGCAGGTCACTGAAGATGCGGTGCGCGACATCGTGCGTTACTACACCCGTGAAGCCGGGGTGCGTTCGCTGGAGCGTGAAATTTCAAAAATCTGCCGCAAAGTGGTTAAAGGTTTGCAGCTGAAACAAATGATTGCCCAGGTGGTGGTCACTTCTGCCAATTTGAGCGAGTTTTTGGGGGTACGCAAGTTTGACTACGGCCGTGCCGAAAAAATGAACCAGGTGGGCCAGGTGGTGGGTTTGGCCTGGACCGAGGTGGGCGGCGACTTGCTCACCATTGAGGCAGCCATGGTGCCCGGCAAGGGTGTCATTACCCGAACGGGTTCGTTGGGTGATGTGATGAAGGAATCGGTCGAGGCCGCGCGCACGGTGGTGCGCAGCCGTTCGCACCGCCTGGGCATCAAGGATGAATTCTTCGAGAAAAAAGACATTCACATCCACGTACCGGATGGCGCCACGCCCAAAGACGGTCCCAGTGCTGGCGCCGCCATGACCACCGCGTTTGTGTCGGCCATGACGGGTATTCCGGTGCGCTGCGGTGTTGCCATGACCGGAGAAATCACCTTGCGTGGCGAGGTCACAGCCATCGGTGGCCTGAAAGAAAAACTGCTCGCCGCCCTGCGCGGTGGCATCAAGATCGTGTTGATTCCTGAAGACAACGCCAAGGATCTGCAGGAAATTCCGGAGAACGTCAAGAACGGGCTCGAAATTGTACCGGTGCGCTGGATCGACAAGGTGCTTGAAATTGCGCTGGAGCGCATGCCAACGGCCTTGCCCGAAGAGGCGCCCGTCGTCACAGCTTCAGCAGAAATTGCTTTGGCTGCGCCGGCATCAGCTACCACGGTAAAACATTAAGAAAAATGACTTCTCTAGAGGCAAAGGGCTGAAAATTCCCTTATAATCTAGGGCTTGTAATGCGGGAATAGCTCAGTTGGTAGAGCGATACCTTGCCAAGGTATAGGTCGAGAGTTCGAGTCTCTTTTCCCGCTCCAAGTTTTTTTACTTGGTGCTGACCAAAGTTAGCACTACATGCGGGAATAGCTCAGTTGGTAGAGCGATACCTTGCCAAGGTATAGGTCGAGAGTTCGAGTCTCTTTTCCCGCTCCAGTTTATTAAAAAAGGGAAGCACTGCTTCCCTTTTTTACAAAGACTGGCGCGATAGCAAATCGGTTATGCAACGGATTGCAAATCCGTCTAGCCCAGTTCGACTCTGGGTCGCGCCTCCAGTTATTTTGTTTTGAATCAAGCCTCGTAATTTTCAATGACGGGGCTTTTTTGTTTGACAATAAGGCCGTGCCCGAGTGGTGGAATGGTTTACACAGCAGACTTAAAATCTGTCCCCCGTAAGGGGTTGCCGGTTCGAGTCCGGCCTCGGGCACCATGCTAGCGCTTCAAATCACCAACAGCCAGTAGCTCATCCGGATAGAGCACGAACCTTCTAAGTTCGGGGTAGGGGGTTCGAGTCCCTCCTGGCTGGCCAAAAAAAAGCAGGCTTTTCAGCCTGCCGTTTTTTTCATCAGACTGCCGCGCAGTTTGACTGGATCAGGACTCCAGCACCGCCACAGCGGTCTGACTGACACCGCAATCCACATAGGAAATTTGCCCGGTCATGCCAGAGGCCAAGTCGCTGAGCAGGAAGGCTGCCACGTTGCCGACTTCGTTAATCGTCACATTGCGCTTGAGTGGAGATGCCGCTGCCGAGATGCCCAGCAGCCTGCCAAAATCCTTGATGCCGCTGGCGGCCAGGGTTTTGATCGCGCCGGCGCTCAGACCATTCACACGAACGCCCTTGGCACCGACCGCATCCGCCAGGTAGCGTACCGACGACTCGAGCGATGCCTTGGCCAGGCCCATGGTGTTGTAGCTTGGTACCACGCGTACACCGCCCAGGTAGGTCAGCGTTAGCAGCGAAGCCGTGTTGTTCAGATAGGGCAGGGCAGCCTTTGCCATGGCAGGAAAGCTGTAGGCGCTGATGTCGTGCGCAATGCGAAAGTTTTCGCGCGTCAGACCATCCAGAAAATTGCCGGCAATGGCCTCGCGCGGGGCAAAACCAATGCTGTGCACAAAGCCGTCAAAAGTGGGCCAGTGCTTCGACAAATCTTTGAACAGATTGTCAATTTGCTCATCCACCGCCACATCGCAATCAAAAATCAGGGTGGAATTGAAGTCGGCGGCAAATTCGGTAATGCGATCCTTGAAGCGCTCACCCACATAGCTGAACGCCAATTCGGCACCCTGTGCGTGGCATGCCTTGGCAATGCCGTAGGCGATGGAGCGGTTGGACAACACGCCGGTGATCAGAAATTTTTTGCCTGTCAGGAAACCCATGGTAGCCTCTGCTTTTTAATTCGTTTGTTGGATGGAAATCACTTGCCAGCGGGGCCGGATGCAGAAAATTTGATTCTGTATTTTGATGCCTGCCAGTCAGCAAGAAATGAAACAATTGATGCAGAATTGTCGCATGCGTAGCCTGTGTTTTTTGATTTGCTTGAGTTGGGTCTCCCCTTTGTGGGCGGCGCATGGCTACGCGCTTTGGGGTGACCTCAAATATCCGGCCAATTTTTCCCATTTTGACTATGTGAATCCGGCGGCCCCCAAGGGCGGTGAATTGCGCCTGGTGAGCAATTTGCGAGTCTCGACCTTTGACAAGTACAACCCATTCACGATCAAAGGCTCGGCACCTGCCTATTTGTCCGACCTGTTGTTTGACACCTTGCTGGCCGGCTCATTGGACGAAACCGGCTCGGGTTACGGTTTGCTGGCGCAAGATGTGGCGGTGGCCGCGGACGGCTTGAGTGCCACCTTTACCTTGCGACCGGAAGCGCGTTTTCACAATGGCGACCCGGTGCTGGCAGCGGATGTGAAGCATAGCTTTGATGCCTTGATGGGGCCGTTCACCTCGCCGGCCTACAAGACCATTCTGGTTGATGTGGCGGGCCTGGATGTGTTGAATGAGCGCACCGTGCGCTACCGGTTTAAAAAGCCGAACCGCGAACTGCCACTCACTGTCGGTAGCTTGCCGGTGTTTAGCCGCGCCTGGGGTGCCGAGGCTGGCCGACCCAAACCGTTTGACCAGATCGTCACCGATATCCCTGTGGGTAGCGGGCCCTACAAAATTGGTCCGGTGCGCTTTGGCAAGGACATCACCTATGTGCGTGATGCGAATTACTGGGCCAAGGGGCTGAATGTGCGACGCGGTACGGCCAATTTTGACCGTATCACGGTCAAAATTTACAAAGACGGCACTGCCCGCCTGGAGGCCCTGAAAGCTGGCGAATTTGACGTGATGCGTTTTTTTTCCGCCGGTGACTGGGCGCGCCGCGTCAATGGCAAGCGATTTGATTCAGGCGAGCTGGTCAAGCGTGAATACCAACACCGCCTGCCCACCGGTTTCCAAAGCTATGTGCTCAATACACGGCGTGAACTGTTCAAGGATGTGCGCGTGCGCCAGGCGCTGGGCCTGGCGCTGGACTACGAGTGGCTGAACCGGCAGCTGTTTTACAACGCCTACCAGCGTGTCAACGGCTTGTTTGGCAACACCGACTGTCAGGCCACGGGTTCGCCGTCGCCACAGGAACTGGCTTTGCTGGCGCCTTGGCGCAGCGTGGTGCCGCCTGAAGTGTTTGGCCCCATGACACAGCCGCCGCGCACCGACGCGCCGTCGTCACTGCGTGCCAACCTGCGCCAGGCCCAGGCCTTGTTGAATGCGGCGGGCTGGCAGGTGCAGGACGGCCAGCTGCGCAACGCCAAGGGCCAGGCGTTTGAGATCGAATACCTCGACAGCAACGAAGGCTCGGCACGGGTGGTGACACCCTGGGCGCGCAACCTGGAAAAATTGGGCATCACCCTGAACTTTCGCCCGGTGGACTTTGCCCTGTACCAGCAGCGCCTGCAAAAGTTTGAATTTGACATTACCTCGCTGGCCTATGGTGGCACCCATAACCCGGGCCAGGAATACGCCGACCTGTTTGGTTCGCAAGCGGCTGATCAGGAAGACTCCGGCAACCTGGCGGGCGTCAAAAACCCGGCGGTGGATGCTTTGATCAACGCCATGACCCGTGCCACCTCAAAAGCCGAACTCGTGCCGGCCTGCCAGGCGCTGGAGCGCGTGATTGCCCACAACCATGTGTTCATTCCGCAGTGGTCGGCGCCGACGCATCGCATCGTGTTCAACAGTTGGCGGCTCGACCAGCCCGCTGCCATGCCACCCTATTCGCAGGGCGAAGGTTGGGCTATTGACACCTGGTGGGCTCGGGTCGTACAGAGATAAACCATGCTGAGCTACATCCTGAAACGCCTGTTGTTGATGATTCCCACGTTGTTCGGGGTGCTGTTGCTCACCTTTGTTGTGATCCAGTTTGTGCCAGGCGGCCCGGTGGAGCAGTACCTGGCCGAGGCCAAGGCGGGCGTCGGCAAAGGCGCGGCAGCCGAGAGTGGCGGTTTGAGCTATCGCGGTGCCCAGGGCGTAGACCCCAAGCGCATCGAGCAGATCAAGGCGCTTTATGGATTTGACAAACCGGCGCACGAGCGGTTTTTTCAAATGCTGGGCCAGTTTGCACGTTTTGATCTGGGCAAGAGTTTTTTCCAGAACAAAAGTGTGTCCGAACTGATGTGGGAAAAATTGCCGGTGTCGATCAGCTTGGGGCTGTGGACCTTTTTTATCAGCTACCTGATTGCCGTGCCGCTGGGCGTGGCCAAGGCGGTGCGCGCCGGCTCGCGTTTTGACTTTGTCACCACCCTGCTGGTGTTGCTGGGCTATGCCATTCCGGGTTTTGTGCTGGGTGTCGCGCTGCTGGTGATATTTGGGGGGCAGTTGCAGTGGTTTCCGCTGCGCGGCCTGACCAGCAGCAACTGGGACGAGCTGAGTTGGGGCGCGCGCGTGGTTGATTACCTGTGGCACATTGCCATGCCTGTTACTGCCATGGTGCTGGGCAGCTTTGCCGTGACCACCATGCTGACCAAAAATGCCTTTTTGGAAGAAATTCGCAAGCAATACGTGGTCACCGCGCGGGCCAAGGGCCTGGATGAACGCCAGGTGCTGTGGGGTCATGTGTTTCGCAACGCGCTGATTCCCATCATCACCGGCTTTCCGGCAGCGTTTATCGGGGCGTTTTTTACCGGTTCTCTGTTGATCGAGACCCTGTTTTCCCTCGATGGCCTGGGCCTGCTGAGTTATGAGAGTGTGATCCGGCGTGACTACCCGGTGGTGTTGGGCACGCTGTATTTCTTTACGCTGATTGGTTTGGTGACCAAGTTGATTTCTGATTTGTCTTATGTCTGGGTGGACCCGCGTGTTCGATTTGACTAAGCCCCCTGCCAACAGCTTGAGCCCAGGTCGGCGCGCCTGGCTGCGTTTTAAACGCAACCGGCTGGGTTACTGGAGTCTGGTGACGTTTTGTCTGTTGGTGGGCCTGAGTTTGGTGGCCGAACTGATCAGCAACGACCGGCCCTTGCTGGTGCGTTACCAGGGCGAAACCTATTTTCCGATGGTCAAAGATTATTCCGAGAAAACCTTTGGTGGTGACTTTGACACGTCGACCGATTACCTGGACCCCTTCATTCGCGAACGGCTCCGCCAAAGTGGCAACTGGGCGCTGTTTGCTCCCAACCCGTATGGCTCGAAGACACTTAATTATTTTGCCAAGGCGCCCAACCCGTCGCCGCCGACCCGTGATAACTGGCTGGGCACCGATGACCGTGGCCGGGATCTGCTGGCGCAACTCATTTATGGCTTTCGGGTCAGTGTGCTGTTTGCCTTGGCGCTTACCTTCACCGGGACGGTGTTGGGTATCGTCACCGGCGCCATCCAGGGATTTTTTGGCGGCAAAACCGACCTGGCGTTTCAGCGTTTTATTGAAATCTGGGGCGCCATGCCCGAGTTGTACCTGCTGATCATTTTCAGTGCCGTGTTTTCACCCAGCCTGGCGCTGTTGTTGATCTTGCTGAGCCTGTTTGGCTGGATGGGCTTGTCAGACTACGTGCGGGCTGAATTTTTGCGCAATCGGCAACTGGATTACGTGCGCGCCGCGCGCTCGTTGGGGGTGAGCAACTGGCTCATCATCCGGCGTCACCTGCTGCCCAACAGCATGACCCCGGTCGTGACGTTTTTGCCATTTCGCATGAGTGGCGCCATCCTGGCCTTGACCTCGCTGGACTTTCTGGGCTTGGGGGTACCTCCCGGCACACCGTCGCTGGGCGAGTTGTTGTCGCAAGGAAAAAACAACATCGACGCCTGGTGGATCTCGCTGGCCACCTTTGCCGTGTTGGTGGTGACCCTGCTGCTGCTGACCTTCATGGGCGACGCACTGCGCGATGCGCTCGATCCGCGCAAGGCCGACGCTGCATGAGCCATAGCCCCTTGCTCGACGTGTGTGGCCTGTCGGTGTCGTTTGCCGACAATGAGGTGGTGCATGGCATTGATTTTTCCATTGCTGCCAATGAACGGGTGGCGCTGGTGGGTGAATCCGGCTCTGGTAAAACTGTATCTGCCCTGAGCCTGTTGCGCCTGGTGGCCAATGCCAAACTGGGCGGCCAGGCCCGGTTCAACGGCCAAGACTTGTTGACCATGCCGGAGCGTGAACTGCGGGCCGTGCGAGGCCGTGACATCGCCATGATTTTTCAGGAACCCATGACGGCGCTCAACCCCTTGATGACTGTTGGAGACCAGATCGCCGAGGTGCTAACGCTCAAAACGGGTCTGGCCAAAGCGCAGGCGGCGCAAAAAGTGATCGATTTACTGGCTGAGACCGGAATCTCTGATGCCGCGCGCCGCGTCAACGCTTTTCCGCACCAGCTCAGTGGCGGTCAGCGTCAGCGCGCCATGATCGCCATGGCGCTGGCCTGTCAGCCCAGGCTGCTACTGGCCGATGAACCCACCACTGCACTTGATGTGAGCCTGCGCGGGCAAATTCTGGACTTGCTGGTGCGGCTGCAGCAAAGCCACGGCATGGCGGTGCTGTTGATCACCCATGACCTGAATCTGGTGCGGCGTTTTGCCGATCGCATTATCGTGATGGAAAACGGTCATGTGGTTGAGCAGGGTCGCACAGCTGAGGTATTTGCGAAGCCTCAGCATCCGTACACCCAGCGTCTGATCGCCAGCAAACCGGTGCGTGATGTGGTGGAATTTGTTGGCTTGGCTGACGACGGGGATGTCAGACTGAAGTCTGACCTACAGTCAGACACACAAGAACCAATATTGCCCGTGATGGTCGCAAAGGGCCTGCGGGTGGTTTACCCGACACCACTGGCCGGTGTGCGTGGCTGGTTCAAGCACGGGGAATTTGTGGCGGTGCAGGGGGCCACTTTTGAAGTCATGCCCGGGCAAACATTTGGCATCATGGGCGAATCGGGTTCTGGCAAGTCAACGCTGGCACTTGCTGCCCTGGGGTTGTTGCCGTTTCAGGGCGCGCTGCACTTGGGAGGCAAGGTCTGGAGCGCCAGCGCCAGGCGCAACACCGCCTTGCGGCGGCAAGTACAGGTGGTGTTTCAGGATCCGTTTTCTTCCTTGTCGCCACGCATGACCGTGGAGGAAATCGTGGGCGAGGGCTTGGGTGTGCATGAATCCGAACTCACCCTCAGTCAGCGTCGGCAGCGCGTGGTCACTGCCTTGCTGGACGTTGGGCTGGGAACGGCTGACGATGCCGCCATGGCGCAGACCCTGCAACGCTACCCGCATGAATTCTCGGGTGGGCAACGGCAAAGGTTGGCCATTGCCCGGGCTTTGATCATCAAGCCGGGCTTGCTGGTGCTCGACGAGCCAACCAGCGCACTGGATGTGACAGTGCAAAAACAGGTCTTGCAGTTGTTGCAGCATCTGCAGCGTGAACGCAGTTTGAGCTACCTGCTGATCACCCACGACGTGGACGTGATCCGGGCCATGGCGCACAGCGTGCTGGTGATGAAAGACGGCGCTGTGGTGGAGTCCGGTCCGGTGCATCAGGTCTTGATGCAGCCGCAGCATGAGTACACCCGGATTTTGGTCAGTGTTGCCGGATAAATCCTTGAAAATCAAGGGCTTTCCCTAGTATTTTCGGATACAATCCCGCCTTCACGACCAAACGGGCGAGTCACTTCCGCCCGTTTTTTTTGGTCGGTTGTTTTTGACGAATTGAGTAATTTGGGGTTTTGGTGGCGCTAAAAGACATTGTTGAGCAAACCGTAGCGGGCTTGGGTTATGACCTGGTGGAGATTGATCGCTCTGCCGGTGGTTTGCTGCGTATTACCATTGACTTGCCCTGGTCTCCGCCTGTGGCTCCTGGTGAGCAGGGGGCGCCTGGCGACCAGTTTGTTACAGTTGAAGATTGCGAAAAAGTGACCCGCCAGTTGCAATATGCGCTGGAGGTGGATGAAGTGGATTACAAGCGCCTTGAAGTGTCTTCGCCGGGAATTGATCGTCCGCTGCGACATGATCAGGACTTTGCGCGTTTTGTCGGCCATGTGGTTGATGTCACGCTCAAAATGCCTTTGGGAAGTGCAGCGGCAGGGCAGGTGAGTCCGACGCGCAAGAAATTTCGGGGTGTGCTGGAGCGGGCTGACGTCGTCGTTGATGCTGGTCCGCATGCCGAGCGGGCTTGGCAGATTGTCTGGCGTGATGAGCCGGTGACCAAGCCGGGTCAAAAGATCAGTAAAAAAAGACTGCCTGCACCGACGCAGGCACTGGGTTTTGTGTTGAGTGAGCTGAAAGAGGCGCGCTTGGCACCCATTGTGAGCTTCAAGGGCCGGGCGCAAACGCCGGACCAGGAGCCACAACCATCAGATTTGAATTGAAACAGGAGAGACGTGGCATGAATCGCGAAATGTTAATGTTGGTCGACGCCATCTCACGCGAGAAAAATGTGGAGCGTGATGTTGTTTTTGGGGCTGTGGAAGCGGCTTTGGCGCAAGCCACCAAAAAACTTTACTCAGGTGAAGTCGACATCCGTGTCGTGCTTGACCGTGATACCGGGAACTATGAAACCTTCCGTCGTTGGCATGTGGTGCCCGATGAGGCGGGCTTGCAGTTGCCTGATCAGGAAATTTTGTTATTTGAAGCCAAAGAACAAATTTCCGACATCGAGGTCGATGAGTACATCGAAGAAACCATCGAATCCTTGCCGATTGGCCGTATTGGTGCAATGGCAGCCAAGCAGGTCATTCTGCAAAAAATTCGCGATGCCGAGCGTGAAATGTTGCTCAACGACTTCATGTCGCGCGGTGACAAGATTTTTGTGGGCACCGTCAAACGCATGGACAAGGGCGATCTGATCGTGGAATCTGGCCGGGTTGAGGGTCGTTTACGCCGTGGTGAGATGATTCCGAAAGAGAATTTCCGCACCGGTGACCGCGTCCGTGCCATGATCATGGAAGTTGACCTGACGCTACGTGGTGCGCCCATCGTGTTGTCGCGCTCTGCCCCTGAGTTCATGAAGGAATTGTTCCGCAATGAGGTGCCAGAAATCGAGCAGGGCTTGCTGGAAATCAAATCCTGCGCCCGTGACGCCGGTTCCCGCGCCAAGATTGCGGTGTTGTCACACGACAAGCGTATTGACCCCATTGGTACCTGTGTTGGCGTTCGTGGCACGCGTGTTAACGCCGTCACCACCGAGTTGGCTGGTGAGCGCGTGGACATTGTGCTGTGGAGTGAAGACCCGGCCCAGTTTGTGATTGGTGCCCTGGCGCCGGCCAACGTCAGCAGCATCGTGGTGGACGAAGAGCGTCACGCCATGGATGTGGTGGTGGACGAGGAAAATCTGGCCATTGCCATTGGCCGTGGCGGCCAGAATGTGCGCCTGGCGGCCGAGCTCACCGGCTGGAAAATTAACATCCTGGATGCTGCCGAGTCCGCAGAAAAGCAAGCCAGCGAAATTGATGTCAGCCGCCGCTTGTTCATGGAAAAACTCGATGTCGACGAAGAAATTGCCGACCTGCTGATTGCCGAGGGCTTTACCAGTCTGGAGCAGGTGGCTTACGTGCCGCTCGAAGAAATGCTGGAAATCGAGAGTTTTGACGAAGACACGGTGAGTGAATTGCGCACCCGGGCCAAAGACGCCTTGTTGACGATGGAGATCGCGATTGAGGAAAATGCGGGTGGCGTGGCTTTGCAGTTGCGTGATCTGGAAGGCCTGAACGCAGAGTTGCTCGGCAAACTGGCTGACAACGGCATTCATGTGCTTGATGACCTGGCCGACCTGGCGGTGGATGAACTCACCGACATCACTGGTCAGTCTGCCGAAGAGGCCACGGCCTTGATCATGAAGGCCCGTGAACATTGGTTCGCCAATGATGCTACTTCCAAAGAGTGAAAAATCATGAATTTACAGTTCAAGTAAAGACGTTAATTGCCTGCGGGCACCCAGTCTGAACCAAAGGTTACCTAAAAAATGTCCAGTATGACCGTTGCCGAGTTTGCTAATGAACTCAAGAAATCCCCCGACACATTGCTTGAGCAATTGAAGTCGGCAGGTGTTGCCAAATCGGCGGCATCTGACAAACTCACAGAGTCTGACAAGCAGCATCTGTTGAGTTATTTGCAGCTTAGCCACGGCACCAATACTGGCGAGCGCAAAAAAATTACCCTGGTCAAGAAGTCGACCACCGAAATCAAGCAGGCTGACGCCACCGGCAAGGCGCGCACCATTCAGGTGGAGGTGCGTAAAAAACGCACCTTTGTGCGCCGCGACGACGGTCTGGACGCCAGCCCGGGCAATGCACCGGAAGATAGCGCTGAGCAGGAGGCGCAACACGCCGCCACGCTGCAGATTGATCACGTCGAATTGACGCGCCGCGAAGAAGAAGCGAGCCGCCAGGCCGAGTTGATCCGGCGCCAGGAAGAAGAGCTTGCCGAGCGCCGCCGCCAGCGTGAAGCGCAAGAAGCTGCTGCGCACGAGGCCGCAGAACGTGCCGCTGCTGCAGCTGCGGCAGCCGCAGCTGCAGAACGCGCACAGGCCCAACAACAAGCCGAAAAAGCGCCTCCTGTGGCCACTGTTGATGACAGCGCCGTGCAGGCCGCCAGGCAAGCGGTAGCACAGCAGGCCGAGGCCAGCAAGCTCGCCCAGCAACAGGTGCAGGTGCAAGCCCAGGAAAAAGCAGCGCTTGACTCCAAAAAATTGAAAGACGAGGAACAGGCACGTGCGCTCGATTTGAACGCACGTCGTCAAAAAGCCGAGTCCGAAGCGGCCGCCATCCGTTTGATGATGTCGCAGCCCGGTAAAAAACTTCCACCCAAAAAGGTGGAAGAACCCAAGCCTGTGGCCAAACCTGTAGAGGCTGCCAAAGCCGGTCTCAAAGGTACTTTGCATAAGCCAGCGGGTAGCCCCGCCGGTGCCAAACCTGCCGCACCAGGTGCGCCTGCCGCTGGTGCTGCTGCGGGTGCCGGCAAAGAAGTCAAATCTGCCAAGCTGTCCAGCAGCTGGGCGGGTGATCCGGCCAAGAAGAAAGGCATTCCCACCCGTGGCGACACCGGTGCGGGCGCCGGTCGCGGTGGCAATTGGCGCGGGGGTCCACGTGGCCGCCGCGGCAGCAATGACCGTGGTCATGATGATCACCATCAGGCAGCGCCGGTGGAAGTGCGGGTGCTCGAAGTGCACGTGCCTGAAACCATTACCGTGGCTGAGCTGGCCCACAAGATGGCGGTCAAGGCATCAGAGGTGATCAAACACTTGATGAAGCTTGGCCAGATGGTCACCATCAACCAGCCGCTGGACCAGGACACCGCCATGATTTTGGTGGAAGAAATGGGTCACAAGGCCATTGTGGCCGCGCTCGACGATCCTGAAGCCTTTACCGACGACGAAGTGTCGCAGCAGCAGGCTGAGTCCTTGCCGCGCGCGCCTGTGGTGACCGTGATGGGCCACGTTGACCACGGCAAGACCTCCTTGCTGGACTACATCCGCCGCACCAAAGTGGCCTCGGGTGAGGCGGGTGGTATTACCCAGCACATTGGTGCCTACCACGTGGAAACCCCGCGCGGCGTGGTGTCCTTCCTCGATACCCCGGGTCACGAAGCATTTACCGCCATGCGTGCCCGTGGTGCGCAGGCCACCGACATTGTGATTCTGGTGGTGGCAGCTGACGACGGTGTCATGCCACAAACCAAGGAAGCCATCAAACACGCCAAAGCGGCCGGGGTGCCGATTGTGGTGGCCATCACCAAGGTGGACAAACCCGATGCCAACCCTGAGCGCGTCAAGAACGAGCTGGTGGTGGAAGACGTGATTCCCGAAGACTTTGGCGGCAGTTCGCCTTTTGTTTCGGTGTCGGCCAAAACCGGTCTCGGTATTGATGCCCTGCTGGAACAGGTGCTGTTGCAGGCTGAAGTGCTCGAACTCAAGGCGCCGGTAGATGCCATGGCCAAGGGCCTGGTCATTGAAGCCCAGCTTGACAAGGGGCGTGGTCCCGTGGCCACCGTGCTGGTGCAATCGGGTACCTTAAAAACGGGTGACGTGGTGCTGGCCGGTCAGACCTTTGGCCGGGTGCGCGCCATGCTCGATGAAAACGGCAAATCCGTCAAATCGGCGGGTCCGTCGATCCCGGTTGAAATCCAGGGTCTGACCGAAGTGCCGCAGGCCGGTGATGAATTCATGGTGCTCTCCGACGAGCGCCGTGCCCGCGAAATTGCCACCTACCGTGCCGGCAAGTTCCGCCACACCAAACTGGCCAAACAGCAGGCATCCAAGCTCGAGAACATGTTCACCGACATGACTGCGGGCGAGGTCAAGATGGTGCCGATCATTGTCAAGGCCGACGTGCAGGGCTCGCAGGAAGCCTTGTCGCAGTCTTTGCTCAAGCTCTCCACCGACGAGGTCAAGGTGCAATTGGTGTACGCCGCCGTGGGCGCCATCAGCGAGTCCGATGTCAACCTGGCCATCGCGTCCAAGGCGGTCATCATTGGTTTTAACACCCGGGCTGATGCCGGAGCACGCAAGCTGGCTGAGAACAACGGTGTTGATATCCGTTATTACGACATCATTTACGACGCCGTGGACGAGCTCAAACTGGCCATGTCGGGCATGCTGACGCCCGACAAGAAGGAAGAAATTATTGGTACCGCCGAGATCCGCCAGATTTTCAAGGTGTCCAAGATCGGTTCGATTGCCGGTTGTATGGTCACTGCGGGTGTGGTCCGGCGCAGTGCGCGTTTGCGCTTGCTGCGTCAAAACATGGTGGTGATGACCGGCGAACTCGAGTCGCTCAAGCGTTTCAAGGACGATGCCAAGGAAGTGCGCGAAGGCTTCGATTGCGGCTTGAACATCAAAAACTACAACGACATTCAAGAGGGTGACGTGCTGGAGTTCTTTGAAATTCGCGAAGTGGCGCGTACGCTGTAAACCATTGGGCCTGATCTGTGCATAAAAAATCTGCCACACCCAACCGCGCCTTCAAGGTCGCCGATCAGATCCAGCGTGATCTGACCGAGCTGATTGCGCGCGAGCTGAAAGACCCACGGGTCGGCATGGTCACCATTCAGGGGGTCGAGGTGACGCCCGACTACGCCCATGCCAAGGTCTTTTTCAGCCTGTTGGCGGGTGACGTGAAGGCGTGTACCGAAGGTTTGAACCAGGCTGCCGGATTTTTGCGCGCTGGCTTGTTCAAACGCCTGCACATCCACACCGTGCCCACCCTGCATTTTGTTTTTGACCAAACCCCTGAACGCGCCGCCGACATGAACGCCCTGATCGCGCGCGCAGTCGCCTCGCGGGCCAAGGAAGATTAAATAGATGAATGCGCCGCGAGCACGGGTCTCCAGGCGCCCCGTGCATGGGGTGCTGTTGCTGGACAAGCCGTTGGGCTGGTCGAGCAACGACGCACTGCAAAAAGTCAAATGGCTGCTGCGTGCTGAAAAAGCGGGCCATACCGGTACGCTGGACCCATTGGCCACGGGTGTGCTGCCGCTTTGTTTTGGTGCGGCAACCAAGTTCAGCCAGTTGCAGCTGGATGCTGACAAAACCTACGAAGCGGTGCTGTGCCTGGGTGTCAAGACCAGCACTGGTGACGCCGAGGGTGAAGTGATCGCAACACGCCCGGTTGCGGTGAGCGCAGAAGATGTGGCGCGGGTGCAGCAGCAGTTCACTGGCAAGATCCGCCAGATGCCACCCATGCACAGCGCCTTGAAGAAAGACGGCAAAGCGCTTTACGAGTACGCGCGTGCTGGCATTGAAGTGGAACGTGCCTCACGAGAGGTGCAAATTTTTGAGTTGCAACTGACGTTGGTGACCACAGATGCGTTGCAGCCGGTTATCAAGTTGGTGGCGAAATGCAGCAAGGGCACCTACATCCGCACGCTGGGTGAGGACATCGGTGAGGCCCTGGGTTGCGGTGCACATTTGAGTGCGCTGCGGCGAATTGCTACTGGTGGCTTTAGAGTGGCGCAGTGTGTCACGCTGGAGGCGCTGGAGGCAATGACCGAAGCACAACGCCAGGGGTGTTTGTTGTCGGTGGACAGTTTGTTGGGTGATCACCAAGTGGTCACACTTGACGCGGAGAATGCCGGGCGTTTCCTGTCGGGCTTGCGGCGTCGGGGTGATTGGCCCGATGCGGTGCAGGTGGCGGTGTACGCCAGTGACGACACCATGTTGCTGGGCACGGCCCGGGTGGCGGCAAGTGAATTGATTCCCGGGCGGCTGCTCAGCCCGATTGAAATTGAACAGATGAGAAGTTTTAAACCCAATGTGACAGATGCCGGGGCAGACTTGAGCGCAGGGTGCGCTGTCCTGAACTAATTTAAGAGAAAGTGAACCATGGCCCATAAACAAATCAGAAACATCGCGATCATTGCCCACGTTGACCATGGAAAAACCACCATGGTTGACCAGCTGTTGCGCCAGTCTGGCACCTTTGCCGAGCACGAAAAAGTGGTCGACACGGTGATGGATAACAACGCGATTGAAAAAGAGCGCGGCATTACCATTCTGGCCAAAAACTGCGCCGTGACCTGGGAAGGCACCCACATCAACATCGTCGACACCCCCGGCCACGCCGACTTCGGTGGTGAGGTGGAACGCGCCCTGAGCATGGTCGACGGTGTGGTGTTGCTGATTGACGCCCAGGAAGGCCCGATGCCGCAAACCCGCTTTGTGACCAAAAAAGCGCTGGCCCTGGGCCTCAAGCCCATCCTGGTGGTGAACAAGGTCGACAAACCGGGCGCTCGCCCGCAATTTGTGGTCGATGCCGCGTTTGATCTGTTTGACAAGCTCGGCGCCACCGACGAACAGCTGGATTTTCCGGTGGTTTACGCCTCGGGCATCAACGGTTGGTCGTCGCTGGAAGAGGGTGGCCAGGGTGAGCAATGGGGGCCCGACATGTCGGCCCTGTTCAACACCATTCTTGACCATGTGCCGCACCAGCAGGGTGACCCGGCAGCACCGCTGCAATTGCAAATTTCTGCGCTCGACTTCTCCACTTTTGTCGGCCGTATCGGTGTAGGCCGTATCAGCCAGGGCACCATCAGGCCCATGATGGACGTGGTCGTGATGGAAGGCCCGGACGGCAAGGCGGTAAAAGGCCGCATCAACCAGGTGCTGACGTTCCAGGGCCTGGAGCGCGTGCAGACCGACGAAGCTGGTCCCGGCGAAATTGTGCTGATCAACGGCGTGGCAGACATCGGCATTGGTGTCACCATCACCGACCCGAGCACGCCCGCACCGCTGCCCATGCTCAAGGTGGATGAACCCACCCTAACCATGAACTTTTGCGTCAACACCAGCCCGCTGGCTGGCCGCGAAGGCAAGTACGTCACCAGCCGCCAGATTTGGGACCGTCTGCAAAAGGAGCTGCAACACAACGTGGCCTTGCGCGTCAAGGAAACCGACGAAGAAGGTATTTTCGAAGTTATGGGTCGCGGCGAGCTGCACCTGACCATTTTGCTGGAAAACATGCGCCGCGAAGGCTACGAACTGGCTGTTTCCAAGCCGCGCGTGGTGTTCAAGGACATCGACGGCGTGCGTTACGAGCCCATCGAAATGGTGACGGCCGACATTGAAGAGCAGCATCAGGGCGGCGTCATGCAGGCCTTGGGTGAGCGCAAGGCTGACCTGATCAACATGGAATCGGACAGCAGAGGTCGTGTCCGCCTGGAGTACCGCATTCCAGCGCGTGGCCTGATTGGTTTTACCAATGAATTTTTGAACCTGACGCGTGGTTCCGGTCTGATCTCCAACATCTTTGACAGCTACGAGCCGCATAAGGGTGAGATTGGCGGTCGCAAGAATGGTGTGCTGATCTCGATGGATGCCGGTGAAATTTTCAACTATGCGCTGGGCAAGCTCGACGACCGTGGTCGCATGTTTGTCACCGCCAATGACCCGGTTTATGAAGGCATGATTGTGGGCATCCACAACCGTGACAACGACCTGGTGGTCAACGCCACGCGCACCAAACAGCTCACCAACTTCCGCGTCAGCGGCAAGGAAGACGCGATCAAGATCACGCCGCCGATCCAGTTGACGCTGGAATACGGTGTGGAATTCATCGAAGACGACGAACTGGTTGAAATCACACCCAAGTCGATTCGCCTGCGCAAGCGCCACCTGTCCGAGCACGAGCGCAAAAAAGCTGGCCGCAGCAGCTAAACAGCTCACTTGAAACTCACGCACAACCGGGCGGTCTGGGTGATGGTGGCGGTGACCCTGATGTGGTCTACCGCTGGTGTTGTCACGCGCCACCTGGAGCACGCGCAGAAGTTTGAGGTGACCTTCTGGCGCAGCTTTTTCACCATGCTGTGCCTGCTGGTCATGTTGCCTTTGTTCAAGGGTCGTCACGTCTTCAGCCGTATGCGCCAGGGTGGCGCATCGTTGTGGTGGTCCGGCCTGTGCTGGAGCGGCATGTTCACCTTTTTCATGGTGGCCATCATGCTGACCACCGTGGCCAATGTGCTGGTGACCCTGGCGTTGGCTCCCTTGTTCACAGCACTCGCATCGCGCTTTTTTCTAGGCCACCGCATCCTGTTGCGCACTTGGGTGGCCATTGTGGTCGCGGGTGGCGGCATTGCTTTCATGTACGCCAGTCAATTGAGCCAAGGTGTCAGCCTGGCGGGTACCTTGGTGGCGCTTTGCGTGCCGATTGCGGGCGCCGCCAACTGGACCATCACGCAACACGCGCATGCGCACGGCAAAGACATCGACCTGCTTCCCGCTGTATTGATCGGTGCGGTGTTGTCGTCCCTGGTGACGCTACCCGTGGCCTGGCCGTTTCAGGCGTCTGCCCATGATTTGTCGCTGTTGTTCGGTCTGGGCTTGGGCCAGTTGGCTATTCCTTGCCTGCTGGTGGTGGTGTGTGCCCGTGTCCTGAAGGCGCCCGAAGTGGCGCTGCTGGGTTTGCTGGAAGTCATTTTTGGCATCTTGCTGGCTTGGCTGGGCGCGGGTGAAGTGCCTGGCCAGGATGTGTTTTTTGGCGGCGCTTTGGTCATTGGTGCCCTGGTGGCCAACGAACTGGTTGGATGGAGGGACCGGGCATGAACGACGCCACAGTGGATGTGCTTTGCGAAGTTCGTGGTGAGGTTGGGTTCATTAGCTTGAACCGGCCGCAGGCCCTTAACGCGCTCACGCTGCCCATGATTCGGGCCTTGACGGTCTGCCTGCAGTCCTGGCGTGACGATGAACGCATCCAGGTTGTTGCCATGCGTGGCAGCAACAAGGCGGGGCCGTTTGGCGCTTTTTGCGCTGGCGGCGACATCCGCTTTTTCCACCAGGCCCTGCTGTCGGGCGACCCGGCACCAGAAGACTTTTTTACCGAGGAATACACCCTCAACCACCTGATTCACAGCTTCCCCAAGCCAGTGCTGGCTTTCATGGATGGTGTGGTTATGGGCGGTGGCATGGGGCTGAGCCAGGGTGCGAGTTACCGGCTGGTCACATCGCGCAGCAAATTGGCCATGCCGGAAACCACTATTGGCCTGTTTCCGGATGTCGGTGGCGGCTATTTTCTGAGCCGTTGCCCGGGTTTTACAGGTGAGTGGCTGGCCCTGACCGGCACTGCTTTGGGCGCTGCCGAGGCCATTCAATTGGGGCTGGCGGACCATTGCCTGGATGCCGCCCAACTACCGCAGGCCTGGGACGCGTTGGCTCAAATCAAGTCGCCGGATGCCGTGCGCTTGCAGGTATGGTTGGCTGAATTTGCAACCGCTGATAACGCCACCTCAGCTTTGGACCGAAGCCAGATCGACGCCTGCTTTTCGCTGGATTCGGTGCCCGCCATCGTCTATGCGCTCGAAGCCGACACCTCCGACTGGGCGCAACGTAGCGCAGCCCAGATGCGCCAGCGCTCGCCGCTGATGTTGCACGTGGCTCTGGCGCAGATTCGTCGGGCGCGCCATCTCACGGTAGCGCAAGACCTGCGCATGGAGCGCGACATGATGCGGCATTGTTTTTTTCCAAGCCACCTGGCGCGCAGCGGTGCCCACACCGAGACAGCAGAGGGGATTCGCGCCCTGGTCATCGACAAAGACAACGCGCCAAAATGGCAGCCAGCGCGTATTGAGGACGTGACCGCCGACATGGTGCAGCCGTTTTTTACCAGTCCCTGGGCGGCGCACAGTCATCCGCTGCGCACGCTGCTCTGACATGGTTGCACGCCACTATAGCTGGCGGTAAATCTCCTGGGCAAGTTGCATCAGCGATGCACGGGGCAACTGGCCGGCCAGGGCGTAACCAAACCCCTGATCGACCCAGTAAAAACTGGGAATAGCTGCCTGCGACTCAAACCGGAATCTGGTTTCTTTGCCTGACACACCCGCTGCGACGCTCTCCATGGTGCCCAGGTAAAGCGTCACGCGTTGACCCGTGGCGTCTTGAAACATGAACTGTGCCCGTGCCCCAGCCTCTCCTGGCAACAGTCGCCCACCCACCAGATCAAAGCCTTGCGCTGTCAAATCAGGCACCTTGAGGGGTTTGTCCAGTCGCTTGGACAGCCACTGCACCAGATGCTTCTGTTCCTGCGCAGAGACTTCTACCGGGTGACGAATTTCTGGTGCGTAAACAGCGTGGGCCAGCACGGCCTGACGGACGAATTCACGTTCGGGTTGTGCGCTCGCCATGCTGGGTGCCGTGGCTTCACGCCCCCCCACTTTCTGCCAGTTGGCGTTAGCCAACCAGCCCGCACCAAATGCCATCACCACACCAGCTGCCATACCGCCATAGCGCCACCAGTGGTTGCTGCTGGTACGCACGGCGTTGCCAGCTTGCGCCGCCTGTAACAGGTTGGCCGGTACCGCCTCAGACAGAACCTGGGCATGCAGGCGTTGCAAAGCGTCACGCTGGCGTTGCCACTGCGCCAGCCTGGCCTGCGCGTCAGGGTCATCTGCCAGCCGCATTTGCAGCGCTGCCAGATCGTCGAGCGGCCCCTGACCGTCCACCAGTGCGTGGAGTTCATCGTCAGACAATGGGCGGTCAGGCTTGCGATTCATGGTGATGGGTGGTTTATTTCAAACGGTGTAGCGTCGTCACGGCGCGAGTCGGCGCCGCATGATCAATTGGCGGGTCTGCCAGCACACGTGCGGGCGCGTCCAGGAGTGACTGGAAACGGGCCCTGGCACGCGACAAGCGCGACATCACGGTACCCATCGGGACACCAGTGACCTTGGCAATCTCGGCATAACTCATGTCCTCCATGCTGACCAGCAATAACACCTCACGTTGCTCCGGCGGCAAGCGAAGCAGGCAGCGCTGCAGGTCAAGCGCCTGATCCGGGTTGGACGCAGGTGCCGACAAATCATCGGCCAGATCGTCAATGTCCAGCATCGCTGCCTGTCCGCCACCTGCTGATTGGCGCATTTGATTGACAAACAGGTTGTGCATCACACTGAACAACCAGGCGCGCAAGTTGGTTCCCACCAGCCATAAGCGCCATTTGCTGCAGGCGCGTTCCAGCGTGTCCTGCACCAGGTCATCTGCCGCCCAGACGTCTCCCGTCAACGCCCGTGCATAACGGCGTAGCGAAGGAATCTGGGCCACCATGAGTTCGCGGCTCATGGGGTTAGGTCAGAGCAGGTACGCATGTGAAAATGTGGCAGAAGGCCCCGTGGTGATGGCGGCGTTGCCCAATCAGGGTTTGGCGACTTGCCAGATACCGTTGATGCCGTGCCCGGTCTTGTCGCCGGGCTTGCTGTCCTTGGCCCAGTAATAGACGGGCTTGCCCTTCACCGCCCATTGTTTGCTGCCGTCATCGCGGGTGATGATGCTGTAGTCACCGCTGGCAGACACATCCTTGGCGGCCATCAGTGGTGGCCAATTGGTGGCGCAGGGACTATTGCAGACCGACTTGCCACTACCGGCTACATCCTTGTCGAAGGTGTAAAGCGTCATGCCGTTGGGGCCAACCAGGACCCCGTCGGAGACTTTGACCGGCGCTGAAGACACAGAGGCGCATCCAGTCAGTATGGCAAAGGTGACCGAGGTCATAAATAGCGCGGATGAATTGAATGTCATGGTGAACTCCAAAGTTGGGGGAACGCAAACAGACGTTTGCACTCACATGAACACCAAACGTAGCGGTTATATTCCCACAGCTTGTAAATAAAAAGACTGAATCCGGCTTTTTACGCCATGACTACAATCCGCGCGAGTCTTTATTCTATGAACATCGTCAAAAAATCTGTTTTGGTTGGCATCAGCCTGGCTGCATCGCGCTGGTGGGCGACGCCTTGGTGATCGGTGCGCGGGTGGCCAGTGACCTGATGGACTGGCAGAACGGGTTGGTGGCGCTGTGAGCCTGTTCAAGTCGGCCTCTGTGGTGTCGGGCCTGACGCTGCTGTCACGCATCACCGGGCTGGTGCGTGAGCTGCTGATTGCCTCCACCTTTGGTGCTTCTGCCCTGACAGATGCCTTTAATGTGGCGTTTCGTATTCCCAATTTATTCCGTCGGTTTTTTGGCGAAGGCGCTTTCAGTCAAGCCTTTGTGCCGGTACTTGCCGCGTCCAAAATCCAACAGGGCGATGCTGCGACCCGGGTCCTGATTGACCGGGTGGCCACCGTACTGGCCTGGGCGCTGTTGTGCCTGAGTGTGCTGGGCGTGCTGGGTGCCGGTGGGCTGGTTTGGGTCATGGCGAGTGGACTGCAGCAAGACCCGCATGGTTTTGATGTGGCAGTGGTTTTGACGCGCTGGATGTTTCCCTACATTGCCTTCATGTCGCTGGTGGCGTTGGGCGCCGGGGTGCTCAACACCTACAAACGTTTTGCGGTGCCAGCGGCCACGCCGGTGCTGCTCAATATCTGCATGATCCTGGCGGCCTGGCTGGGTGCGCCGTGGTTCAAGACCTTGGGGCTGGAACCCATTTATGCCTTGGCGGGGGGCGTGTTGCTGGGTGGCGCCTTGCAGCTGGCGGTGCAGTGGCTGGCCTTGAAGCGGCTGGGCTTGCACCCCCGGCCGGACTGGCGTTGGTCTGAGGTGAAGCAGGCCTGGGCCGATGCAGGCACCCAAAACATCCTCAAACTCATGGGCCCGGCCTTGTTGGGCGTGGGTGTGGCGCATCTGTCGATGCTGATCAATACCCAGATTGCCTCGCACCTGGCGCCGGGCAGTGTCAGTTGGATCACCTATGCCGACCGCCTCATGGAGTTCCCCACCGCCTTGCTGGGTGTGGCCATGGGTGTGGTACTGATGCCGCAGTTGGCCAGTGCGCGTGCCAGTGGTGACGCGGCCCGCTACTCGGCCATGCTGGACTGGGGCCTGCGCCTGGTGGTCTTGCTGGCAGTTCCCTGTGCCTTGGCCCTGCTGGTGTTTCCGCTGCCGCTGGTGGCGGTGCTGTACCACTACGGCGCCATGACTGACTTTGACGTGCAGCAGGTGACCCATGCGCTGATGGGGTGGGGGGTGGGCTTGATCGGCATTGTGGCCATCAAGGTGCTGGCACCCGGATATTTTGCCAACCAGGACACCAAAACCCCGGTCAAGGTGGCGGTGGTGGTGCTGGTGTTGACCCAAGTGCTCAATCTGCTGCTGGTTCCTGTTTTTGCGCATGCGGCGCTGACCCTGTCGATTGGTATTGGCGCCATGGTGAACGCACTTTGGCTGCTGCTGGGCCTGCTCAAGCGAGGCAGCTACAAGCCCGAGCCGGGCTGGGGCCTGTTTGTGCTGCAGGTGCTGGCGGCCTGTGTTTTGCTGGGTTTGTTTTTGGTCTGGGCCAACAGCCACTTTGCCTGGACGGCACTGCGCGCCGAGAGCTTCAAGCGGATCGGGCTGCTGGCATCCATCCTGGTGGCCTCAGGTTTGATTTACCTGATCGCCTTATGGGCAGCAGGCATGAATCTGCGCCAGCTTTTAAGACGATAGACAATAGCACCATGAATCTGTCCCTGAACATTCCTACACCGCTGGAGTATTTTGCGTCACTGGTGCACAGCGATGCCGACTTTCCGCTGCTGGAAGCAGCCATCAGTCTGGCGCAAGACGAATACCCGGACCTCAGTGTGCAGCAGGTGCTGGGCGATGTGGACCAATTGCTGGCGCGCTTGAAACGTCGCTTGCCGGAAGACGCCGGTTCGCTGCAACGGCTGCGCGCCCTGAACCAGTTTGTATTTCGCGACCTGAACTTTGGCGGCAATTTCAACCACTTCATGGACCCCGACAACAGCTACGTGCATGTGGTGCTGCGTACCCGTTTGGCCATTCCCATTTCGCTGGCGGTGATCTGGCTGGAACTGGCCCAGGGCATTGGTCTGAAGGTGCGCGGCATCAGTTTTCCGGGGCATTTCATGGTCAAGGTGAACCTGACCGAGGGTCAGGTGGTGATTGACCCGCTCACCGGCAAGTCGCTCAGCCGTGAAGAACTGTCCGAGCGACTGGCACCGTTCCATGACCTGGGTGGTCTGGGAGACGACCAGGAATTGCCGCTGGGCCTGTATCTGCAGGCCGCACCTGCCCGTGACATCATTGCCCGCATGTTGTTCAACCTCAAGGACATCCATGGTGCGCAGGAAGACTGGGCGCGCTTGATTGCGGTGCAGGATAGGCTGATTGTGTTGCTACCCCAGGCCTGGCCCGAGTACCGTGACCGGGGTCTGGCACATGCCGAAGCCGGCCGCCCTGGCCATGCCCTGGAAGACCTGGAAACCTACCTGGCCAATGCCACCGACGCCAGCGACCGCCGCGCGATTGCGGCCCGGGTGGGTGAGCTCAGGCGCGCCACCCAGTAAAGCCCGGCATCCGTAGCCCGGATGCCAATCCGGGGTGAGCGTTGTGCCCCAAACACCCGGATTGCGCCGCGCTTCACCCAGGCTACGGCTTGCCACTTGCCGTTGTGAGCCTGCTGTGATGTTTTTTATGGCACTGCGTGCCAGCCCAATGCTGGCGCGGGTTTGGCGACTTTTAAACCTACTTATCCACAAACTAGCACACAGTTTTAAGGGGTAAAGTGATGGCCAGCAACTGGCACCCGGCGCCACGACCAAGACTTCAAAGTACTAACACACAATCGCTCCTTCCAATGAAAATTTAAAAAGAGGCGCTTGGGTTGACTGTTTTTTAGGCACCGTCTGCAAAGCCACAGCCGGTGCGGCTTAGCGCCCTTGTTCCAGCAGTTATCCACAAGGTAGCACACACAAAATCAGGGTAACTATTTCTGCACAGCACGTCATCCCGGTGCCGCATCAAGCTGCGTGGTGACAGCACTGATCAATTTGTCAATTTCATTCAACAAGGCCTGCGCCCTGATCTCGTCGAAAAATTTCGGAGCGTATTGCAGGGTCCAGGACACGGTGCCCCGGATCATGCTGACATACAGCTCGGCATGGCAGTTGTCGCCTGATCGTTCCTGTGCGTCGTAGTAAGCCTGTGCCAGGCTTTCGGAGCCGATGACCGGGAACGTGGCATCGGCCCTGAAGCCGTCGTCGATGCTGCCGCGGTAAATCAGTTTTAAACGCGGGCGGCGCAGCGCCCGCATGGCCTGCTGCACGGCCTCATCCCGGCACGTTTTTAACAACAGGCCATAACCCACCCCGTCACCGGGCACCTCAGCCATGAGGCGTTGCGTGCGGTTAACTTGTTCTATGGCTGACATGCCGGGTTGATGCGGGATACGCACCGGGTAATGGCAAACAAACCAACCCATGGCCAGCATCGGCGCGGGCTGACCAAAAGAAATGCGGCCGTGACGCTCCAGCAGCACCAGCGCATGGTCGTCGCCGCTGAGCGCGCACCAGGCCTGCGCCAAGGCGGTCAGGAACAGGTCGTGGCGCTGCAGCGGTGCCGGGTAGCGCAGCAGCAGTTGTTGGTTGGCCGTCGGCGACAGGCCCGGCGACACCTGACGCCTCCAACGCGGTGGCGCAGCAGTTTGGCCTGCCGCGCCGGGGGGAGACGCTGTGGCTCCAGCCCCGGCATCCGCCCCGTTGTCAGTGGTGTCGGTCGCCGCCGCAGTGGTGGCGTCAGTGTCAGGCGGGGGCGATGGCGCTTGCCCGCAGACTTGGCACCAGTAGTCCAGTTCACGCGGGGCCGTGGTTTGGGCGTAGGCATCCATGGACAGCAGCCAGCGGCCAAAGACCGGTTCGCCTGGCGCTACGTCAGGCTCGCCCATAAGCGCTTGGGCATACGCGTATTGCAAAGCGGTGACAAAAATCGACACCGACAGGGCATCAATCACCAGGTGGTGAAAAGCCAAACCCAGCACACCGGTTTCGTGTGCACCACGCTCAAACAGCACCGCCCGGACCAGTGGGCCATTGGCCAGATCGATGCCGCTGCGCATTTGGTTCACCATGTCGGCGCGCCGCGCCCGTACCTGCTCAGGCATCAGACGGGACGCGTCGATGCGCTCAAATTGCAAACTGGTTTCCAGCTCACCGATGACTTGGAGCCAGCCGGACGTATCTTGCACAAAGCGCATGCGCAAGGCATCAAAGCGTGCGGCCACTGCGTGCAAGGCGTGCGCCAGTGCGCTGCAGTCCAGGCCACGCGGGGTGCGCAGGTAAACGATTTGGACAAAATTTTCAGGCTGGGCCACACCGGCGTACAGATAGGCATGTTGCAACGGGGTCAGCGGCACGCATTGGCCTGGCTGGAGTGCCGGGTGGCGCGCGTCGATTTCGATGGGAAGCGGGTGAACATCCTCGCCTATAGAGAGTGGGCTGCTCTGGGGACTTGATGCGTCATGGGTTTCTTTGTCCGTGGTTCTTGCCTGCAATAGTGCGGCCAGCTCGTCCAGGGTGAGCTCTGGCAAAAATGGCGCTTGCGCAAGTGACACCTGAAACGCTTGCTCCAGCGTCAAGGCCAGCTCAACATGTTTGAGCGAGTCCAGTCCCAGCGCACCCAGGCTTGACGCTGGGTCGAGCGAATCCACCGGCACGCGCAGCACATTGGCAATGTGGTGAAACAACTTGGCTTGCGTGGCGCTGGCGGCGTGCTGCGCGGGCAGCGGGTGCGGTTGATCAGTCACCGGAATCGGTGTCCAAAGCCCTTGCAGATGCTGTTCGCGGCAGGCGCTGCGGCTGATCTTGCCGCTGGTGGTGCGTGCCAGCGCGCCCGGCATCAGCAGCAGCACATCGGCGCTGAGCGCCATGGTTTCAGACACCGCAGTCTTGATGGCTCGCACCACACGGGCGGCATCAAGCGCGTGGCGGGCCTCACGGCGGATTTCTGCGGCAATCAGCAGCGCCTCGCCCGTGTCGGTGTCCACCGCAAAGGCGGCGCAGGCGTTGAGGGCCAGTGCCGGATGGCTGCTGGTCGCCAGCTCTTCAATGTCCGGCGGGTGGTGTTTGCGCCCGCGGATGATGATGATGTCTTTCAGTCGGCCATTGATGAACAATTCATCGTTGTGCAGAAAGCCCAGGTCGCCAGTGCGCAGCCAGGGTGCGCCGTTTTCGCCGTCGATGGTGTTGTGAAAAGTCGCCTCACTGGCTTCGCTCTGCTGCCAGTAGCCTGCCGCCATACTGGGGCCAGAAAGCCAGATTTCACCCACCGTGCCCGCCGGGCACACACGCTGGGTATGTGGGTTGACGATGCGCAAGCCCACTTGCGTACCGGCGTGGCCGCAACTGACCAGCGTGGTGGTGTTGTGCGCTACTGCCACTCGCAGCGCCTGACCCACTGTTAGCGTGGCGCTGTCAAACGCCACCACGTGCGCGCCCTCGCCCCGGCGCACCGCTGTGGCCATCAAGGTGGCTTCTGCCAGGCCGTAACACGGGAAAAAGGCCGACGCATGGAACCCGGCGGTGCCAAAGCGCTGGCCAAAACGCTGTAGCGTGGCCGCACGCACGGGCTCGGCACCACAAAACGCCAGCGTCCAGCAAGACAAATCCAGGCTGTCCAGGGCTTGCTGGGGAATCTGGCTCATACACAGGTCAAACGCAAAACCGGGGCCACCGCTGGTATTGGCGCGGTAGTGGTCGATAGCCTGTAGCCAGCGCAGTGGCTTCTGCAAAAAATGCTGGGGTGCCATCATGACCAGCGGGTAGCCACACGCCAGCGCCGACAAAATGCCGCCAATGAGCCCCATGTCGTGGTAGGGCGGTAGCCAGCTCACCACCCGGGTGTCAGGCCCCAGCTTGAAACTGTACTGAATGGTGCGCAAATTGGCCATCAGGTTGGCATGGCTCAACATCACACCCTTGGGCGAACCGGTGGAGCCGGAGGTGTATTGAATCAGTGCCAGGTCGGCACCGGTGCGCAGGGGGCAGCCCTCTCCCCCGTCCTCACCCGGTGGGAGAGGGGGCAAATCCTGTGGCGCATCGGTGGCCAGCAGGTGCAGGTTGGACAGTTTTTGGGTCTGCAGCATCACCCGGCCCAAGTTGGCACTGTCAGTTAACACCAGTTCCACCTGCGCGTCAGCCACCAGGCGCAAAAAGCGATCCCCGGTGCGTGAGCCGAGTTTGGACGACGGCGGGTAGCTGGGCACAGCAGTGATGCCCGCATAAAAGCAGCCGCACAGCGCGGCCGCAAACTCCAGCCCTGGCGGATGCAACAACAGGGCGCGCTGCGCGTTGGGGCGGGCCAGGCGCAGGTGACTGGCAATGGCGCGGGCGCGCAGATCCAGCTCGGCATAGGTGAGCGACACCGCATCTCCTTCGCCGTCGCGCAAAAAGGTCAAGGCAGTTTGCTGCGGCCGCTGCAGGGCGTGCAGGCGCAGGAGGTTCACCAGGGTTTCAGCGTTGAGCATGGGTGCTTACCACGGGCGGTGGCGCCACACATATTGAAAAGGGGTTTGCCAACCCACCGTCACCCAGGCGGTGGCCGGTGCTGATTCAGCGCTAAGGGGTCGGATGTTTTGGGCATCCAGCCCGATGGTGATCTGCTGGTCCGCGCCAACGCGCACCACCTGGCCATGGCGCATTGGGGTTTGCGTGCTATCCAGCGCAATATGCGCCGCTTGCCCCACCTCGATTGCCTGCCCCTGCTTGGGCAAGCGACCCAGAAAATAGCTAGTCTGCGACGTTTGCCCGGGGAATTGCGCCACCATCGGCCCCACCACCTGCCCGTCCACTGCCAGCCGCAGCGGCAGACGGCCCGCCAGGCCCCATGCCAGCACGGCTGCTGTCAATAGGGTCATGCTGCTCCAGACCAGGCGTTGGCGGCGGCGGGCAAATAGCTCTGGTTTGCCGCTGTCGCCATAAGCCCCCACAAAATTGGCCAGTGCAGCCGGTCGGAACAAGCGGCGTTTTCTAAAGCGCAGTGGGTCCATGGTGTGGGTGCTCTTTATTCGCTTTCGCTGTCTTCCTGGCCCATGGCGCGGGCGTGCCCCGCAGCGGCAAAGGCTTTCGGTGTGCCTGACCAGGTGATGCGCCCGTCCCCCATCAAATACACCACATCGGCCGCCGCCAGCACGCTGGCGCGGTGCGTGACCAGCAAACAGGTGAGCCCGAGTTGGCGCAGGTTGACCAGCAGCCCGGCCTGCATGTCTTCGGGCAAGGCGTTGGTGGCCTCATCCAGAATGAGCAGCTTGGGCTGGCGCAGCAGGCGCCGTGCAATCAAAATGCGCTGCTTTTGCCCGGTGGACACCTTGTCCGAATCCACAATGCTCTGGATGCCCATGGGCATGGCATCAATGTCGGGCTCCAGCATGGCCAGGCGAGCTGCCTGGCGTATCTCGGCCATGGTGCAGGTGTGGTGGCCCATGATGTGGCCGCGCACCGACATGGCCGCTTCAAGTTGGTCGTCCTGCAAGACGGCACCTACCTGGTCGCGCCAGGCGGATAAATGGGTGTTCAGATGCGGCTGACCAGCTCTCAAAATGCCACCCGCATCAGCCACATGAAAACCCAGCAACAGCCGCAAAAAGGTCGATTTGCCGCTGCCAGACGGCCCGGCCAAGGCCACCAACTGCCCCGGCTCAATGCGCAGCGACAGGTCTTTGAGCGTGGCCTGGGTGCTGCCGGGGTAGCTAAAACTCAAGTTGCGCACCTCAATGCCTTGGCTACCCACGTCGGCGGGTGCTGCCGCCGCGGGTGGCTCGGTTGGGGCGGTGGCCAGGGGCTGCAGGCGGTCCAGCAGCGGCCAGGCGCGCAACACCTCGGCCAGCGCGGTGGCGCAGCCCTGAAGGGCCAAGGTGGCCAGCATAAAGGCCAGTAGCAGCGCCGCCAACACCGCCACGTCGGGTGGCTTTGCGGGGTCGTGTTGCAGAGCCATCACAGCCACAAAACCCGTCAGCGCCAGCCAGGGGTAGGTGTTGGCAAAAGATTGGGCTCTGACCTCGCTGCGCTGCATGCGCAATGCCTGCGTGTGCTCGGTGGCATAGCTGCGCTCCCAGTGCGCCAGCGCGGCCTGGTCGCGCCCGGCTTGGCGCAGTGGCCCGGCGCTGTCAAGCATTTGGCGTAACAACTGCAGGCCCTCCAGCCGCTGCGCAAAATGTGCATGCACCCAGGTGTTGCCCGCGCGCACCAAGCCGGTTGGCACCAGCAACAAGGGTAGCCACAATAGCAAAGCCACTAGCGCCAGCGTGCCTGAAAACCAAGTCATCAGCGCCAGGCCTGTGGCTGCTGCCAACACCGCCGACAAGCGCCGCAGGGCGTCAGAGCGCAAGACCGCCAGCACGCGCGGCACGGCGTTCAGGCTGCGTGCAATCTCTTGTGGGCTGTGGTCGCGAAACAGCAGCGCCTGCACCCGCATCACATGCTGAAACAGCGCCGATGAGGCCGACAACGCCAGCCGCCCCTCCAGCCGCAGCAGCGCCAGCAAACGGATCGCCTCAAAGCTGATCAGCGCCACAGCTAGCCACACCAAGCCAGCTTGCCACTGCCAGAGCATGACGGGCTGGGCAAACGGCAGCACCTCGGCCAGCAAGGCATAGGCCGCCAGCGGCAGGCCCAGCGCCAGCACCGCCAGTGCCACGCTCGCCAGTAGGGCGCTGCGCAGGTCCGGCTTGAGCTGCGCCAACGCATGCAGAAAAAACCCCCAGGGCCGCAACGCTGTAGTACTGCGATCCGGCTCAAAACGGGCATACAACTGGTAGGCGCTGGACTGTAGGGTTTGGGCACTGGCTGGTGTCAACCGTTCTTGCGTCTGTTTGGTGGGGTTCACAATCTGGTAGGTCCCACCTGCACCTGGCAAAAGCGCCACCGGTTCCATGCCGCCCCGGGTGAACGCAATCAGTGGGCCGTGGTCACGCTGCCACCACTGCGCCACCACAAAACGCAGGGGCCGCAGCGGCAAGCGGTTGTGACGCGCCAGCGCCTCCAGCCCGCGCGCTGGCGCGCTGGGGCCGTCCAGCGGCAGGGCTTGTGGCGGCGGGGTTATGTCTCGTACCCCGATGGCGTTTGCCACCCGGCCAAAGACATCGATCAACGCCGCGCGTCGGTCCCCTGGCGGCTGTGGCGGCGGCAGGGGGTCTTCTTCGGCAGTAAAGTCTGACAGCACTGGCGTGTGTGTGGGCAGCACGACCGTGTCATCGGTGACCAGCCGCCCGCCCACCAGCCGCAACACGCGGTCACACGCGGCCAGCGTGCTCAGGCGGTGGCTCACCACGATCAGGGTCAGGCCGCGGCGTTTCAGGTTGGCGCGCAAACGCTGCTCCAGCGCGTGGTCCAGGCCGTCGGTGGCTTCGTCGAGCAGCAAAATCCGGGGGTTGCGCAGCAGCGCCCGGGCAATCTCCAGGCGCTGGCGCTGGCCGCCACTGAAGTTGGCGGCGCGTGGCGCCAGCGGGGTGTCCAGCCCCGCCGGGCAGGCGGCCAGCACATCATCCAGACAGGCATCGTCAATGGCGCGTTGCAGTTGCTCGGGGCGGATGTCTGCCTGCCAAAGGCACAGGTTGTCGCGCACGGTGCCGGCAAAAAAGAACGGGTGTTTGTTGACCCAGGCAATGTCCCGGCTCAGTTGGCCAGGGGGCAGGGCGCCCGTCAGGTGGCCGTCCAGCCGCACCTCACCCTGCCAGGGCTGGTGCAGGCCGATCAGCAGCTCGGCCAGCGTTGATTTGCCACCACCCGACGGCCCGGTGATGCCGATGTGCTCGCCCGGGCGGATGTGAACCGACACCGCATGCAGCAACGGGGCTTTGGCCCGACTGAAGCCAAAAGAAATCTGTGTGGCACTCAGGATGAAGTCGCTGCGCTGTGGGGCCGTGTTGACTGGTGCCGTGCCGGGTGCCTGCTGCTCGCGCAGGTCCTCAATCTGGGGCAGTATCAGCCCCAGCGCATCCAGCTTGCCATGCAGGCGTGACAGCCGGCGCAGCGGCTCCAGCAGGGCCAGCAGCAGCACCAGCACGGCCATCAAATCACCAAAGCTTAAGCGCCCGTTTGTCAGCGCAGGGTGGGCAAGGACCAAGCTCAGTAGCAGCATCAGCCCCACAAACAGGTCGGGCAACAGCTCGGACAAGCCGTGGTACCCACCAAATTCTTGCCGCAGCTTGAGCAGGTTGGCCACCCCATCCAGGCTGCCACTGAAAAACTCCCGGTCGCCACCGGAGGTTTTGAAGGATTCAAAATTGCGTACCGCCTGCGACAGCTTCATCCACGCCACATCATCTTGATCACTGTGACGGCGCAGCGATGCTGCCTTGCCCGCAAAAACCAGCGCCAGCACCACCCCATAAACCAGCATGGCGGCAGCCACCGCCGTGCCAATGCCAGCATCCACATACAACAACGCAGCCATCAGAATGGCCAAAGCGGGCAGGCTGCTGATGCCAGGCACCAGGTGTCGGCACAACACCTGGTGGACCTGTTCCTGGTCATAGATGCGCTGGTGCAAGACGGCGGGAATCCGGTACACAAAAAAGGCGTAGGGCAGGCTGAACAGGTGCCGGGTCAGTGCGGCCAGGCGGCTGCGTGACAACTGCTGCTCCAGTTGGGTCAGCGTGCTGAGGTGCAGCGTTTGCAGGCTGGCAGCCAAGACCAACGCGCCCAACAGCCCGGCCAGCGTGGGCCAGAGCGACGTGGTGTTGATCTGGGTCGTGCCAGCCAGTTGGTCGGCGGCCTGAGCCAACAGCCCGGCGAACACCATCACGGGCAGACTGACCAAGCTACCTGCCAGCAAGGCCAGCAGCCATTTGGCCGGGCTAGAGCCTACCAAGTAGCGCCGCACGCTGCGCCACAAACTGGGCGGCGTGCCCCCGGGCTGAAAATCTGCGGTGGTGGCAAACGACAGGGCAATGCCGGTGTAACTTTCGTTAAATTCTTCCTGCGGCACGCGGTGGCGACCACAGGCCGGGTCATTGAGCCAGACAGCGGTGGCGGTCACGTTCTCCACCACCGCAAAGTGGATGAAGTGAAGGTAAACAATCAGCGGAAATCCCAGCGCCGCCAGTTGGTGGGGTTCGCGCTGCAAGACCCGCACCGCCAGCCCGTAGTGCCGGGCTGTGCGCACCAGGTCGGCGGCATTAACGCAGTCGCGTGAGACGCCCGACACCTGGCGCAGTTCGTCCAGCGTGACAAAACGCCCAAAGTGCCCCAGCAGCATGGCCAGCGCAGCCAAACCGCATTCGGTGGTCTGGGTTTGCAGGTAGTTGGCGGGGACACGACCTTGGGTCTGCCTGGACAAAATGGACATCAACCGGGCAATGTAGGGATGCAAAATTGGTAGCTAGGCGTGAAGTCGTGTCACTTGCTAGCCACGTTTTCTGGGTGCCAAAGCAAGCCGCTAGCGTAGCAAGCGTTCACTCGGGTGGTTTGGCGCTGCACCACTTTCGAACCGGCGCAACATCGTGCCAGACTGCTGCGGCTAGCCAAATCAAGTGACATCGACAGGCAGGTGCTTGTGATCCAAGCACCTGGCCTGGTCCGTCTCTATAGGCCGGTATTGCCGCATACTATTGGGGTCCCGGCTGCCACCATCTCCAACTCAAAATCAGACAGCTCGTCGTTGTCAGCCATCTCGGCCATGAATGCTTCGAGCTCTTGCACCGAGATATTGAAGTTTTCGCGTTGGGCCAAGGCAGTCAGCGCGGTGAGGTCAAAGCCTTGCGCGGCTTCGGTGATCTGGATCAGCTCTCTTTGAACCTCCGGGTTGTCGTTGGCAAATTTGCGAAAAGCGGTTACGGCTTGGCTCATGATGGCAATCTCCTGGTGGGTTAAGAAAAGACGCTGCGCAAATCAATTCGACCTAAACAGCCTTCGCGGGTTGGATGGGGCGGGTTAGTAAGAATTTAGCGCCGAGGCACTATACCTTATCAGCACATTTTTCGTGCATTGCACCGCCTGCTTGAACGCGTGAACCTATGAAAAATTTCGGTAAACAAGTCGTGATATGTCTTGTGAAATTCATGCTGTGAAGTTCAGAGTTGCTTCGCGCCCCTGCCGCAATTTATGGGCGCACCCGCAGCCACCATCTCCAGCTCAAAATCAGACAGCTCGTCATCGTTCTCCGCGATTTCAGCAATGAATTTCTCGGCATCCTGCACGGTGATATTGAAGTTTTCGCGTTGGGCCAGAGCGGTCAGTGCGGTCAGGTCAAAACTTTGTGTTGCTTCAACAATATGGATCAACTCGCGTTGCAGCTCAGGGTTTTGGTTGGCGTGTTTGCGAAATGCGTCAAAGGCAGCGTTCATGGTGGTGATCTCCAGGTGGGTTAAAACATGGGGTAATGCGCTGGTGAGTTCGGGTCCCACAGCCATTGCAGCTTGTGCCTGGTGGCTCAGACCGAATGCAGTGCACACACCTTAAATCGGTTTGCGTATTGGCTGTCAATCATCTGGTGTTGCAAAGTAGTCGCAAAACCACTTGATAAGGCGGTTAACCGGCGATTCTTTGCATTAATATGCGCCCTTGAGCACCATCACCGATGACTCCCTTGATGCCAATCGCAAACTGCGCGATGTCGGCTTTGCAAAGCAGTACTTCTGATTTGCGCCAAGGGTTGATCGCTCACTATTGCTGAGGTATTCAATGCGGTTTTTCACACCATGATCGAGCCAAGCATCGCCAGCCATCCTGTTGACGGTCGTGGTGCCCGGTTGCCGCTATGAGTGGCCGTTCGCTGTTTCGTCAGGCAGCGCTGGAGCGCATGTCGTCGCCGGAGCAGCTTGATCGGTTGCTCACCATCACCGACACCCGCGGCTGGCTGGCACTGCTGGCCAGCGGCGGGCTGATCCTTTATTTTCTCGCCTGGAGCGTGTTTGGCGCGCTGCCCACCCATGTCACGGGTGCTGGCATTTTGATGCCACGCGCTGGTGTGGTAGGTGACGCGTCTAGTCAGGCCACTGGCACGCTGTTGCGTTTTGCCGTTGGCTTGAATGAGCCGGTTAAAAAAGGCCAAGCTGTGGCCTATATTGAGCAGCCTATCAATGCCCGGCGAAGTGATGATGCCGCGCTGGCCGTGCGCGACCAGGCAAGTGCGCTGGCTCGCATCGACGCCGACTACCAGCGTGAGATCAACGTCAAGACGCGCGCGGCTGAAAAGCGCAAGCTGGCCTTGCGTCAGTCCATTGAAGAGGATGAGGCCAGATTGGCGTTTTTGACCGACACCCTGGCGCGCCAGGAAAGCGTGCAAGCCCTGGGCTTTTTCTCCAAACGTGCACTTAGCGATGCCCGCGCCGACATCAGCCGGGTGCGCCTGAATGTGGCCAATTCCCGTAACGAACTCAATCTGCTCGATGCCGAGCTGTTGCAAACCCGAAACCTGTACCAGCTTGAACGCGAAAAGTTAGCGCTGGCGCTGAACGACGCGCGACGCGCAGCCGGGCAACTGGCACAGGCACTGGCGCGCGACTCGGTCATCACCGCACCGATCGACGGGCGGGTGATCGAGCTCAAGCTGGCCCCCGGTGCCATCCTGCAGGCGGGCCAAGCGGTGTTGAGCATTGAAAGCGGCCATGGCACGGCCAACGGGCTGGAGGCCCTGGTCTACATCCCCACCGAACACGGCAAGAAGCTGACGGTGGGGCAAGCGGTGCGGCTGGCACCGGCCAATGTGAAAAAAGAAGAATACGGCACCCTGTTGGGGCGGGTGCAGCGGGTGTCGGAGTTTCCGGTGACGCAGCAGGGCATGCAGTCGGTGTTGCCCAACGCCGCATTGGCTAGCCTGTTTGCCAAGGACGGGCCACCCTATGCGGTGACAGTTGATTTGGAGCCCGATGCCACACTGCAAAGCGGCTACCGCTGGACGTCGGCCCAAGGCGCACCGTTCCCGGTGCAAAGCGGCACCACCCTGAGTGCCGAGATCACCGTCATCGAACAAGCCCCGATCAGCTTGCTGATCCCGTTTTTGCGCAAAACCACCGGAATCTATTGAACCGATGACGCAGGCCGCCACCGCTCCAACGGCCATATCGCCGCCAGCCGCTGCCAGCCCACTGCCGCTGCCCAAGCCAGCGCTCAAGCGCGCCAAAACCCCGACCATTTTGCAAATGGAAGCCGTTGAATGTGGTGCCGCCTCACTGGCGATGGTGCTGGCCTACCACGGTCGCTGGATACCGCTGGAAGAGCTGCGCAACGAGTCTGGCGTGTCGCGCAATGGCAGCAAGGCCAGCAACATCCTCAAATGCGCCCGCCGCCACGGCATGTCGGCGCGTGGCTTTAACAAGAACGATCCGGCCGCGCTGCAAAGCTTGCCAGTGCCGTCCATCATCCACTGGAACTTCAACCATTTTTTGGTTTATGAGGGGGTGCGCGACGGCGTGGTGTTTTTGAATGATCCGGCCAGCGGGCCGCGCCAGGTCAGCCCGCAGGATTTGGCCGATTGTTTTACCGGCGTGGTGCTGGTGTTTGAACCCGGGCCAGAGTTTGCCAAATGCGGGCGGCCGCCTTCGCTGTTGGCCGAGCTGGCCACTCGCTTGCAGTTTTCGCATGCGGCGCTGGTGTTTGTGGCCTTGGCCAGCTTGCTGCTGGTGGTGCCGGGGGTGCTGGTGCCGGTGTTTTCCAAGGTGTTTGTGGATGCGGTGCTGATCGGCGGGCAGCAGGACTGGTTCCGGCCGCTGATTTTGGCGATGGTGCTGACGGTGTTGGTGCGCGGTTTTTTGGTCTGGGTGCAGCAGCGCTACCTGCTTAAATTGGAGCTGAAACTGGCGCTGTCGATGTCGAGCAGTTTTCTGGCCCATGTGCTCAAGCTGCCCATGAGTTTTTTCACCCAACGCCAGGCTGGTGACGTGGCCAACCGGATTGCCGCCAGTGAGCGAATTGCCAAACTGCTGTCTGGCGAGCTGGCCACCAACTTCTTCAACCTGATCACAGTGTTTTTTTACGCGCTGGTGATGCTGTTTTTTAACCTCAAGCTGGCGCTGATTGGCATTGGCCTGGTGTCGTTGAACTTTGTCATGCTGCACAACATGGCGCGTACCCGCGCTGATGCGTCCGGGCGCATGGTGAACGACCTGGGCAAGCTGGGCGGGGCCACCGTGGGCGCCATTCGCGGCATTGAGACCCTCAAGGCCAGTGGTACCGAGCGCACCGCGTTTGCCACCTGGGCCGGCTACCAGGCATCAGCCTTGGGTGCGCAGCAAACGTTGGGTGGGCAAACCGTGTGGCAAAGCGCGATGCCGTCAATGTTGGGGGCTTTGACCGTTGTGGCGGTACTGGGCATTGGCGGCTACCAGGTGATGCGTGGCGACATGACGGTGGGCGACCTGATTGCGTTCCAGCTGCTGATGGCAGGTTTTACGCTGCCGGTGGGCCGCTTGGTGGGGCTGGTGGGCAACCTGCAAACCATCAAGGGCTTGCTGGTGCGCTTGTCGGACGTGTTTCGGTACCCGCTGCCCGCCAGCGCTGACAGCCACGATGCCCACGACCTGCAGGCAGCCGCCAGCCTGCAAGGCCAGCTGGAGCTGCGCGACGTGAGTTTTGGTTACAGCCCGCTGGACGCGGCGCTGATCAACCAGTTGTCGCTCAAGGTGCGGCCGGGCGCGCGGATTGCGCTGGTGGGCGGGTCGGGCAGCGGAAAATCGACCGTGGGGCGGCTCGCCTGCGGCCTGCTGGAGCCCACGGCGGGCCAGGTGTTGCTGGACGGCAAGCCACTGGCGCAAGTGCCGAATCGCGTTTTCGCGATGGCGGCGGCTTATGTGGACCAGGATGTGTTTTTGTTTGAGGGCACGGTGCGCGACAACCTGAGTTTGTGGGATGCCGGCCTGCCCGAGCCAGCCATGCAACGGGCGCTGGCCGATGCCATGATTGCGCCTGAGATTGCCCAGCGCCGCAGTGGCCTGGATGCGCATGTGAATGAGGGCGGCACCAATTTCAGCGGTGGCGAGCGCCAGCGCCTGGAGATTGCCCGCGCCCTGGTGCGCGACCCCCTGTTGCTGGTGCTGGACGAGGCAACCTCTGCCCTGGACACCGTGACCGAGAAAGCCATTGACGACCACCTGCGGCGGCGCGGCTGTGCCTGCATCATCATCGCCCACCGCCTGTCCACCATCCGCGATTGCGACGAAATTCTGGTCATGAAATATGGCAAGGTGGTGGAGCGCGGCACCCATGACACCCTGCTGGCCTTGCAGGGCGAATACGCCAGCCTGGTCAAAACCATGTAGATCGCCATGCCGCAATCGACTTCTTTTCCACCAACGTCCGACCAAATACAGGTGGCGTCAGCCGAGCTGGCGGCTTATTGGCCAGCCACCCTGCCCACGCCCAGCAACCTTGCGCCCTTGCGCCTGGATGGCGAGAACGGCGTATTTCTGATCTTGCAGGGCCGTGTCAATATTTTTTGCATTGACCCTGAAGATAAGGACGGGCATGGCGGGCGGCGCCACTTTTTGCTGCAATGCGTGGCCGGCGACATCATGCTCGGCATCCCCGCCATTGCCGGGCGCCAGGTGCTGGCCGTGGGGGCGTTGCAGGCACAGATTGCCTACGCTGACGATGCCGAGCGGCAGATGGCGGCCTTGCCGACAGCGCTGTCATCAGCCTTGCTGGCGCATTGGTGGCAGCAACTCGACCAGGCGGGGGCGATTCAAAGTGAAGCGCCGCAGGGCGCCGCGCTGGCGCAGCGGTGTGCCCAGGCGGCAGATGCCATTGCCCAGCGCATCGAACATGACCACCAAATCCGCCTGAAGGGTCTGACGGATGTGTGGCACAGCTCAACACTTGCGTTGGCGCACGGGCTTGACGGCCTGGCCCGGGTATTGACGCCTGACGACGCGCTGCCCGCCGCGTCTGACAGCGGCGTTCTTGAACCAGCCCTGGTCAAAGTGGCGCGCCGGGTGGCTGCAGCAGCGGGCATTGATCTGCGCTTGCCACCCGCGCTGGCTCAGGGCAATGATCTGGAGGCCTTGCTGGCCGGGCTCGACAGCCACAGCCGCAAGGTGCTGCTGCGCATGGATTGGTGGCTGCATGACAGCGGCCCGCTGATTGGCGTGCGCGAAGACGGCAGCCCGGTCGGTTTGTTGCCTACCCGCGGTGGCGGATACGAACTGTACGACCCCGCAAGCGCGGCCTGCGTCCCAGTGAATGAAAACGTGGCACAAACCCTGGGCAAAGAAGCCAGCATGTTGTATGCGCGGCTTCCTGGGCGTGCCCTCAAGCCCATCGGCTTGTGGCAGTTTGCCAAACAGGGCATCAGCCGTGATGCAGCCTTGCTCTTGACCATGGGTGTGGCCGCCGCCGCCTTAGGTCTGCTGGTGCCGGTGGCCACCGGTATGCTGGTCGAATCGGTGATTCCACGCGCGGCCTATGCCCAGCATTGGCAACTGATGGGTGCGCTGCTGGCTGCTGCCATCGGTGCGGCTGGGTTTGAGGTCACCAAGGGTTATGCCATGCTGCGCATCGAAGGGCGCATTGACGGGCGTTTGCAAGCCGCCCTGTTTGACCGTCTGCTGACCCTGCCTATTGGTTTTTTCAAGAAATTCACGGCAGGTGATCTGGGTGACAGAACCCTGGGTATTCAGAAAATTCGCGAGACGCTGTCCGCCACCGTGACCACCGCTGTGCTGGCGGCGCTTTTTTCTGTGGCCAGCCTGGCGCTCATGTTCTGGTACAGCTGGCAGCTCAGCCTGATTGGGCTGGCGATTGTGCTGGTGGTGCTGGCGGGGTCGGCCTGGCTGGGCACCCTGCAACTGCGTGAGGAGCGCGAAATCACCCGGCATCAGGGCAAGGTGGAAGGCCTGGTGCTGCAGTTCATCATTGGCGTGACCAAGCTGCGCGCGGCGGCAGCGGAGCAGCGCGCCTTTGCCGTCTGGGCCGATGCCTACCGGCAGCAAAAACTGCGCACGGCCAGGGCGCAACGCATGGCCAATGTGCAAGAACTGGTGCAAGCCTGTGTGCCGCTGCTGGCCAGTGCCTTGTTGTTTGCCGGCATGGTTTGGCTGCTCAAGCAATCCGCCATTGACCTAAAGCTCGAAGCGTTGACCAGTGCTGCCAGCCAAATTGCCCGGCCTTCTGATGCGCCAAGCACGCTGCTGTCGGCCGGTGAGTTACTGGCCTTTAACGCCGCATTCGGGCAATTTTTGGCAGCCCTGATTGGCATGACACTCGCCTTGACGCAAGCCATTGGCGTGGTGCCAAAGCTGGAGCGCTTGCAGCCGCTGCTTGATGCCGAGCCAGAAAACGGCCAGCACCGTCAGCCCCCGGGTCATCTGCGTGGCGCAATAGAGTTTGCCGATGTGTCTTTTCGGTATTGGGAAGACGGGCCGCCGCTGCTGGACCGGCTGTCGCTGACCATTGAACCTGGCCAGTTTGTCGCCATTGTGGGACCGTCGGGCAGCGGCAAATCGACCTTGATGCGGCTGATGATGGGGTTTGAATTGCCACAGCGCGGTGAGGTGTTTTTTGACGGCAAACCGCTGGCTGGTTTGGATTTGACGGCGCTGCGCCGCAACATTGGCGTGGTGCTGCAAAGCGGGCGCGTGTTTGCCGGCAGCCTGTTTGCCAACATTGCTGCCAGTGTGCGCATTACCCAGCAAGAAGCCATGGACGCGGCACGCCTGGTGGGCCTGGACGCTGACATCGAAGCGATGCCGATGGGTATGCACACCGTGTTGCAAGAGGGTGGGGCCACCCTGTCGGGCGGCCAGCGGCAGCGGCTGCTGCTGGCGCGGGCGCTGGTGCACAAGCCCGCTATTTTGCTGCTGGATGAGGCCACCAGCGCGCTGGACAACAAAACCCAGGCGATCGTGATGGACAGCCTGCGCCGACTGGACATCACGCGGGTGGTGATTGCCCATCGGTTGTCCACCATCACCCATGCGGACCGAATCGTGGTGGTCAAAAGCGGGAAAATTATCGAAACCGGCTGTTACGCGGACTTGATCGCCGCCAACGGCACATTCGCAGAACTGGCCAGACGGCAGTTGCTGTAACGTCATGTTTGTCAACTAGGGAGTAAGGTCTTATGCGCAAAGTGCTTTATATTTTTGGCTTGCTGAGCGACACCGATGTGGAGTGGATGAGCAAGGTCGGTACAGCGCGCACCTTGACGGACCAGACGGTGCTGATCCGCGAGGGTGAGCGGCTTGACCGCCTGTACATTTTGGTCGACGGCCATATGCAGGTGGCCATTGCCGGGATTGGCATCGTGGCCGAGCTGGGTTCGGGTGAGATGCTGGGCGAAATGTCCATTGTTGACAGCTCGCCTACGTCCGCCACGGTCACCGCAAAAGGCCCAGTGAAACTGCTGGAGCTGAGCAAAGCCGCGCTGGAGGTCCGGTTTGCTGAAGACGCCGGCTTTGGCATGCGATTTTTTCGTGCGCTCACGGTGTTGCTGGCCGACCGCATGCGCGGCACCATCAAACGCATGAAATTCGGCGAGGCTGCTGGCCTGGATTCCGATGAATTTCTTGAAGACGAGCTTGAAGAAGGCTTGCTGGATTCGGTATCACTCGCCGGAGACCGATTTAGCCGTTTGATGCGTATCTTGTCAGGCGCATCCGTGGCCTAAAGGACCGTCCACGACGGGCTGACGGGTTCAGTGGGTGACGAACTCGTAGGCCACTTCTTCGCTTTCCACCATGTCGAGCAGGTCGTTCAGCACATCGTCGTCTTCGGTGCTGGCCCAGGTTGCTTCGGGGTCGCTGGCAAACAGCGGCTCGACGGCAAGGTCCAGAAACTGCCCGTTGGGCAGCTTCAACACGTGGCCACCTTCCGAGGTTTCAACCAGTTCCCAGTCGTCCGGGACCGACATTTCAAGCTTGATGGTGACGTTGAGTTTTTTCATGGGGTTCCTTTGTTGTCAAGGCGGCGAGGTTAACCGAAATTAGCACACACAGAATCAGGGTAACTATTCATGCACAGCACACCAGATAAAGACACCATTGCCATGCTGCCGTCCTTTGCGCGGCTGGGGCTTGACCGCATTGCGCTGGTGACCACACAAGCCGAGGCCAAAGCCGCCTTTGCCGCACTGGTTGTTGCCAGCGCCTGGGGTTTTGATACCGAGTCCAAACCGACCTTTCGCGTGGGTGAAGCGTCTGACGGGCCGCACATTTTGCAGTTGTCCACGCCCGAGCGCGCCTGGGTGTTCCAGTTGCACGACCCGGCCTGCCGCGCCGTGGCGGCCGAACTGCTGCGTTTGAGAGGTATTGCCAAAGCCGGCTTTGGCCTGCGCGACGACCGCAAGCGCATCATTGAAAAACTGGGTGTGGAGCCCGTCGGCATCCTGGAGCTGAACACGGTGTTCCGGGAGCGCGGCTACCGCAAGGACATGGGCGTCAAAGGCGCGGTGGCGGTGCTGTTCCAGCAGCGCTTCATCAAATCAAAAAAAGCCGCCACCAGCAATTGGGCCAATCCGCGCTTGTCGGAAGCGCAGCTGGTGTACGCCGCCAACGATGCCTATGCCGCGATCCGGGTGTTTGATGCGCTGGGACTGGGGCCCGAGATGACCGGGTTCAGTGGGTGAAGAATTCGCAGGCCACTACTTCGCTTTTGCCGCTATACGGCCAGTTGCGCGGCTTGCCTGGCGTGTAACTTGGCCGCAATGTACTCGCCGTGGGTCACGTGTAACAGACCGGCAATCTTGCTGATCAGGTGGTTTTCATTGGCATCCAGATGCCCGTCGGCAAAGGCCACCTGCCACATGTGTTCCACCACCTGGATCTTTTCGGCCTGGGTGAACTGGTCGTTCATGGCGCTGGTAAAGCGAAAGTAGTCGTTGGCGCCTTTGGCGGTGTCTTCTGCTTGTGCCAGCAGCCGGGCCAGTTCATCGTCGCTCAAGGCAAATTGGGTGCGCAGCGCCGCCAGGGTAGAACTGCGCTCTGTGGCAGACACTGCGGTGTCGGAACGCATCACCTCGACCAGCAGCACGGCGGTGGCCAACTGCAGGCTGCGCGCGTCACTGACGCTTGCCTGGGCGTTGTCAGGCATGAAAAATTGGTTGAGCAGGTTTTTGAAGGGACTCAGCATGTTTAAGAATAGTGAACTTGGAATGTGTCGATAGCTTACAACCCGCGCTGCCAGTTTGGGCGCAGTTTGGCAGACTCGGGGCGATGCATGGCATTGTCGACTTCCTGCAACAAACGCTCTTTTTCCGCGCCCAAAATCCCCTTGAGCACCAGCCAATTTGAGGCATGGTCGCTGCGAAACACGGTTCGTTTGAGTTCCAGCGCCTGCAGAAATTGCGCCATCTCGGCAAACAGCTCCTGCTGGTTGAGGGCTTCCCACTGCGGGAAACCCTGGCGAAACCGGTCCTCGCCCTGCGGAAAACTCACCACCAGTGTGGCCAGAAATTCTGGCTGGGTCAGGTTGACCAGGCGGGCTGAGTTGGTGGCATGCTGCGGTGACAACTGGCGGCCACCCAGCCCGTTGAGCAACATCACCGAGCGGCTGATGCCCGCCGCACCCAGCTTGTCCAAAGCGTCCCGGGTGGACTCAAAGGTTTCGCCTTTGCTGACGTGTTGCAGCACGGCATCGTCACCGGACTCCGCGCCCACATACACCAGCGACAAACCCGCTGCGCGCAACTCTTGCAGTTCCTGCACGGTTTTGTGGCGCAGGTTGCGCGGCAGGCAGTAGCTGGAAATGCGCCGCACCTTGGGCAGATGGGTTTTGATGGCGGCAAGCAAAGTCATCAGCCGCCGGGTGGACAGCACCATGGCATCACCGTCACCGATAAAGACCCGCTGCACCTGGCCGGCGAACTGTTCACCGCAGTGGCGGATGGTGTCCAGGGTTTCCTGCTCGTCGCGAACGCCAAACTTCTTTTGCGGCGCGGTGTACATCTCGCAATACGTGCACTTATTCCACGAGCAGCCGTTGGTGACCGGCAGGATCAGCGACTCGGCCTCGCTCGGCGGTCGAAAAACCGGATTGACATAACGGATGGGGAAAATTTCACTCATGCTGTGCTCCCGCCCAACCTGGCATTGAGTTCCAGCACATCGGGCTTTGAAAGTACCGTGTTGTGCAAGTGGGTGAATGGCCCGCCGCCGGGCTCGACGCCACCGGCTGCGTCATAACCCACAGCCTTGAACTTCCAGAGCGTGCCAATGCGCTTGAGATTGCCAACGTGCGAGCCGTCGGCCAGGTGCACGCTGTACACGTTGGTGTTGACGCTGGTGAGGGTGAGCGCCGTCATGCCACCTTGATGGCATTGCCGAACGCCACACGGCCGCGCACCATGTCAGCCTCGGGCTTCGGGTCGGGGTAGTACCAAACAGCATCGGTGAGCATCTCGCCGTTGATCAGCAGCGAGGAGTAGCTGGCCTGGCCCTTCCAGGCACAACTGGTTTTGTGGTTGCTGAAGGTGACGTACTCTTTTCTCAAAGTGCTTTCGGGAAAGTAATGGTTGCCTTCCACCAGCACGGTGTCGTCACTCTCGGCAATGACGATGTTGTTCCAGCTTGCTTTCATGGTTGTCAGGTTCTCCGGTGTGCAGGGATCAGAAAGACGACCCCGGCGTGGCTAAAAATGCAATTTCTTCGGCGCTGGAAAGGCGTTCCAACAGCGCGTTGCGGTGGGGAAACCTGCCAAAGCGGGTGATGATGGCCTGGTGGCGCAATTCAAAATCCAGATTGTTTTCAAGCCCCGGCTGTGAGAACAGCCGCACCGCCTGTGTATGCACCAGCGCAGACTCGCTGTGCATGTAGGGCATGTAGACAAACCGGCGCTGTTCCAGCGGCAAACTGAGGTCTTGTCCGCTGGCCACCAGTTCCTGCGCGAGCGCAAGGGCCAACGCGTCTTGCGCAAACGCACGCGGTGTGTCGCGAAAAATGTTGCGTGAAAACTGGTCCAGCAGCACGATTTCTGCCGCTCGCCCTTGCGGGCTTGTGCGCCAGTCAAAAAGCTCGCACTGCGCCGCCGACAGCAGGATGCCCTCAAACCGCTCGCGCATCGTTGCATCCAGCGCCGGGTCTTTGGCAAAGTGCTGCCTGGGCGTCAGCTCATCGAACCAGAAATGGAGAATGTCTTGGGCATGCATGGACTTACCTGTTGGGTCTGGCGGCCAGACCTGGCCGCTCACAGCGTCGGGTCGTCAGTGTAGCCCTTGGCACCCAGATAATCGCCTTGTCACTTTCAAACCGCATTCAATCCGGCAAACATCCCATGAGCGATTCACATTTTTACCCCAGCGGTACCGCTGGCCTTGCCCGGGGCGCAGCAGCGCTGGCCCAAGGTGGTGTGCACGGCCGTGAGACCAGTGGCGTGCACTTGATTTGTTTCAACAAACCCTATGGTGTCTTGAGTCAATTCACGGCCGAAGGGCGCTGGCGCGGGCTCAAGGACTTCATCGACATCCCCGGCGTGTACGTGGCCGGAAGGCTCGACGCCGACAGTGAAGGCCTGCTGTTGCTCACCAATGACGGCAAGCTGCAAGCCCGCATCAGCGACCCGCGCCACAAGATGGAAAAGACTTACTGGGTGCAAGTTGAAGGTGTGCCGATTGATGCGGCACTGGTGTCCTTGCGCCAGGGGGTTCAATTGAACGATGGCCCCACCCGGCCTGCTCGCGCCAAGTTGATACCGCAGCCCGAGCCGCTCTGGGCGCGCGAACCACCCGTGCGCTTTCGCCAGTCCATCCCCACCAGTTGGCTGGAGTTGGTGATCTCGGAGGGGCGCAACCGCCAGGTTCGCCGCATGACCGCAGCGGTGGGTTACCCGACGCTGCGGCTGATTCGGGCTGCCATTGGGCCTTACTCACTGGACGGTCTGGCGCCTGGCACGTGGCGGGGCGTTGAGCACTTTAATCACGGCGTGTGCGGCTGATTTGCCTATTCAACGTATTCGACGAAACCGTTATTGATGACCATGACATTGCGCTCCACCGAATGGCACTGGAAGGCGGCCGTGCCGCGTCCAAGGTGCCAGAACGTGGTGTGCACGCTCTCTCCCGGATAAAGCGGCGCAGCAAACCTGACCCTCAACTTTTTCAGTCGCTCCGGCGCATAGTCGCAAAACACACGGAGTGCCGCATGACCGGCAATGCCAAACGTGCACAGGCCCTGCAACACCGGCCGGTCAAACCCCGCGCCCTGCGCGACCCGCATATCGGCATGCAGGGGGTTGTCGTCGCCGCTGAGGCCGTAGATTAGCGCGGATTGTGCGAAGGTCGGCAAGATGCAGGTGATGTCAGGTGGTCCTTGGGGGCGCCACTTTGGCGGCGCGTCCACCGTGTCGGTACCTCCAAAGTGGCCGTCGCTGCGGCACAGGTTGGCAGATCGCATGTTCGCGATGAGCTCCGACGTGGCGGCATCGAAAAGATCGCACCGTGTAGAGAGCAGGGCGCCTTGGGCGCGCTTGTCGACGACCGCCTCCACCACGGTCTTGCCCACCACGTCACCGCTGGCCTTCAGGGGGCGGTGCAGCGTCAACTCCTGTTCGAGATGAACAATGTTCTTCCAGTCGAGCGCCGCGTCGGGCGAGCGCATCCAAAAAGCCGGGCTGCCCAGCACCACGGCCATCGTCGGCAAGGCGAGCAGGTCCTCCCCATGGACATAACGCAGCTGCTTCAAATCGCCCGGGTCCGAGCCCATGCCGACGCCCAGGGCATACAAAATTGTGTCCGACGCCCCGTAGCGCTGACGCACGTCGTCAAACGTTCTGTTTTTGAGATGCTTGTAATTCACTTTGAAGACCGGATAATTAACGTTTGATTTTCTCCTGCATGGCCATTTTGAAACTCCCAGACTCCGATGTGTTGACCCGGCTTGCGACGCAGCGGCAATCCGTGCGGGCTTTCCTGCCGGAGCCCGTTCCCCAGAGTCTGCTTCACCAAATTTTAATGAGTGCCCGACAGGCGCCAAGCGGCGCCAATCTGCAACCCGGCAGCTTCCTCCTCGTTGAAGGCCAGGCACGCAGGCGGCTTTCGGCTGCGCTGAGCGACGCCTGGCGCAACGGACTCAAGGAGGTCGGGGACTACGGGTCATATCCCGACCCCATGCCGATGGGTCTGAGACGTCGGCAAGCGGCATCGGCCCAGGCGCTGTATGGCGCGCTGGGCATTGGGCGCGAGGACCGCTCAGGCCGGGATGCGCAGTTTGAACGAAATTTCGAATTTTTTGACGCGCCCGTGGCCCTGGTGATCACCATCAACCGCGCGTTTGGAAGCGGTGGCTACCTCGATCTGGGCATGGCGATTTATGGCTTGATGCTCGCGGCGCAATCCCACGGCCTGGCGACCTGTGCGATTGGGGCCTTGGCCACATTGCCCAACCTCGTGCGCCGCAGCCTCGATCTCGATGCACATTGCGCCATTGTCTGCGGGCTGGCGTTAGGCTATGCCGACGAGGCGGCACCGGTGAACCAGGCGAAGACCACGCGTTGTGGTCTGGATGATTACTTTCGCGTCATCGCCTGAGTTCAGAACCGCTCCAATATGGCTGCGGCACCGATGCCCCCGGCACCCGCGACGGCGACAAGCCCCCGCGCTCCGAGTTCTTCATCGCGCAGCAAATCAGAAAGCAGGCGCACCAGGGCGACCGCGCCAGAGGCGCCTATCGGGTGACCGCGTGCCAGCCCCCCCCCACGCCGATTGATGCGTTCCGGGTCGATCCCCAGGGCCTTGCAAAAACTCAGCCCCTGGACCGCAAACGCATCATGCAATTCAATCACGCGCATGCCCTTGATCGAGTGCAAGCCTGCGCGCAACAGCGCCGCAACAGCTGCTTTTTCGGCCGCGATCAACGGGGTTGCCGAATCACATCCCACAGAGGCAGACGTCACCCAGGCCGCCTGCGGGGCGATACCGTGCTTTTTGCATGCCTGCGAGCTAGCCAGTAAAACCAGCGCCGCGCCATCGGCCCTGGCCGAAATGGCCAGCGTGCTGACCGAGCAGTCGGCAGTTTCCTGTGGATGTGGCCAGGCAGCGTCTTCCCATGACGCGCGCCTGATGGCCACAGGCATGCGGGCGGCACGGACCAGACTGGTGGCGCGTGGATATGCGTCCCGGTTCAAGTCATGGATGGGCATAATCTCCAGCGCCAAAGTTGGCGCATGCGTGGTGGCGCGTTGATGGCTGAGCACCGCGTAGGCATCTTGCTCAGCGCGGCTAAAGCCGTGCTGTTGCGCATAACGCGCTGCCGACACCAGCAAGTCCGGGTCCCGTGAAGGGTCCGGAGAAAATGCTGGCCTGTCATACGCGATGGCGGGCTCGCCTTCACGCAGCGGTCGCAGTTGCCGGATCGGGGCGCGACTCCAGGCCTCCACACCGCCGGCAATAACAACCGAGGCCTGGCCCGATGCCAACAGGCCCACGGCCATCGATACCGCGTCTATCCCGGAGCAGCACTGCGTATCGACCGAAAATGCCGCGCAGCGTTCGGGCAGGCCCGCTGCCAGCGCGACCATGCGGGCCGGATTGCCGCCTGCGCCCAACGCATTGCCGAGCACAACCGCGTCGACCGCCTGCGCGCCGATGCCCGCACGCGCCAACAAGGCGCGCACAACGGGCGCGGCGATCTCGTGCGTATGCAGGGTGCGAAACGCACCGCCGTGGGGGGCCACCGCGCTGCGCGCCCACGCACCAATCAGGGCAGTGGGGTCAGACATGGCAAGTCCCCGGAGGCAGCTCCGTCGAGATGGCGCCGCAAGCTTTGCGCAAGCGCCGCGTGATCGGTCTTGCCGCTGGGCGTGAGGCGCCAGTCCTGGCAGACATAGAATTTTTTCGGTACTTTATAGGCTTCAAGGCTTTGACGGCACCAGGCGGCGAGCTGGCTAGCCGTGGGCGGCTTGTGCGCCGGGTGCTGGCGCAACTCGAGCAGGGCGACCACCAGAAATCCGCGCAGCGGATCGTCGACGCCCTGCACCGATGCGCTCATGATCGATGGATGCGTTTGCAAGACGCACTCCAGCTCTTCGGAAAACAGATTTTTCCCCTGAGTCACGAGCATGCGGTTTTGACGCCCCGTCAGACAGAGTCGGCCCTGCGCATCAAGATACCCGAGGTCGCGCACACTCAGCCAGTCGCCGTCCCGGAGGGCGGCGGTGCTGTCAGCGGCGCCACCGACATAGTCCGTGAACACCATGGGGCTGCGCACGTAGATCAGGCCCGCAGCTTCGCCCTCGCCGATGTCACGGATCTGCAGCTCGACGTTTTTGAATGGCCGGCCCACCACCGCCGGGGGTGTGGCCTCATCGGTGTCCATCCAGGCGATAAAGCTGGTCTCGGAGGCGCCGTAAAACTCGATGATCCGCGCGCAGGGAAACAAGGCACGAAGCTCCGCGGTGCGCGAGCGGATCCAGCGCGAACCGCTGATCAGGATGAGCCGGACCGCTTCAATGGGTGCACCGCCCCGGTGTCTTGCCACCTCAACCATCAGCATCAGCTGGCTGGGCACGGCCACCAGACACGGCGTGAGCCCGCGCCGCAGGGTGTCAAGCACCGCCGCCGCAGAAAAGCGCTCCTGCACCACAATGCCTGCCCCGCTCCAGAGTCCGAGCATCATGCCAAACAGAAAGAGCGAATGCGAGTCCCGGCCGGGCGCCAGAATGCAGCTGCTGGCGTGCGGCCCGAACTCCTCCAGGCAGGCCCGAAAGCTGGTTGTCCACGACTGGTGGCTGCGTGTGTAAGCTTTGGGCGTGCCGGTGCTGCCGGAGGTGTACCCCATATAAAAGGGCGACTCAGGGCGCGGCGCGGGCAGCTCGGCGGCCTGCGTCGGCAGCGACGCCAACACCGTCTGGCGTACCCGAGGCGGCCAATCGGGGTCGCCCACCGCGGCACAGCGCCCGCTTGTGATGATGCCCAGAAAGTCCACGATTCTCTGGGTCATCGGCAAGGCATCGTCGACCAGGAGGGTCGCCGGTGCGCTCGAGCGCAGGAGTTCGCTGGACCGGCGCGTGACGGCCTCGTGAAGCTGGAAAAACGTGAGCGTCTGCAGACCATTACGAATGGCAATGGCGTCACCGCGTGAATGCGCCCACTCGGCCAGGCGCGCATGCACCAGGTCAGCGGCATATCCCCGGTTCATTTCAGCGCCCGGCCTCCAAAGTGCCAGTCGGGCACGCCGCGCGCCACCGTGTGAACCACCATGGCGCACAGCGCGCACTTGATCAGGTCACCCGGAACAAACACCAGTGTTCCAAAAAACGCCTGCGTCCACGTCAGACTGGCCAGCTTCACCAGGCCCGCGACGCCAAAAGCATGGACCGTAAGCAGACCCCCGAGGCTTGATGCGATGAAGGCGTTGACGGCAATGTGCTGCGGCGCGGCGCCCGGAAGCCGCGACATCACCCAGCCCGTCACGAAGGCGCCAAAGGGCATGCCGATGAGGTAGCCCGCGGACGGGGCCAGGAAAACGCCAAAGCCGCCGCGCCCGCCCGACAACAGGGGCAAGCCCAGCGCCACGGCGCCCAGAAACAGCACAATGGCCTGCAGCCCTCTTTTGGGGCCCAGCATGCAGCCCGCCAGCATCACGCCCAGGGTCTGAAGCGTGATCGGAACCCCCAGGGGCAAGTCGATTTTGGGGATCAGCCCCAGCACGGCCATCAGGGCGGCAAACAGGGAAACAAGGGCCAGTGAACGCGATGATTTCATGGTGAAAAAAGTACTTGTGCCTCTCAGGGCAGGGTTAAAGGAAGGTCCGGCGTCATTCGCCCAGGCGCAATTCGAGTGTATCTGCTGCCCGTCGCGCGCAGACCAGCATCTGAATGGTCAGCGGCGCCAGAATTCGCAGGCCCCCTGCCTTGCCCGTTCTGATGCGGTGCGCGTCATCCAGACGCTTCCACACCACGAAAAAGTGTTCCGTAAAGCGCAGCATCATGGCCAGCTGCAGGGCAAGCCGCTCGGTTCTGATGCCCAAACGCTGCAGTGGTGACAGGAGCCGCTCGAACACGTCGAGCAAATCGCGCGAGCGCGTCGTCAGCGTCAGGGCGATGCCCAGCAGCGAGGCGCTCAAAAGCCGCAAGGCACTGACCACGCCCAGACTGGGCTGCTGCATGAAGGCGTGAAACGCCACGATCAAAAGACTGGCGAGCACGATCGAGAGCACGAGTTTGCGCGCTGGGTAAATGGCGCGCCCCAGCGAGACGAACAGCAGGGAGCACGCCAGCGCACTGAGGACCAGTGCCGTGGGGCTGCCCATCAGAAACTGTGCCGTGCCGAGCACGGCAAAGCAAAACAGCTTGAAGGCTGCGGGGACGCGGTGCAGCCAGGTGATGTGGTCGCTGTAAAGACTTCCCAAGGGTGGATTCCTTCGCGTGTTTGTCTAGTACCGCGACTCAGAAATACAGGAACATGAAAACGCGTCTTTTCCCGCCTGACGTCGTTGTTCGTCGTTGCCATAGCTACGGCTATGTCGCCTCCTCTCGCCTAGCCAGTCAGAAAAATCCGTCATTTTCATTTTGTTCCTCCATTTCTGAGTCGCCGCACTAGTGGATTGAAGGGGCGCCGTGCGGCGGACCATCATTGAACGACAGCGCCTGCCGTGCCAGGCGCGCGGCCACATCCGCCTCGTAGGCTGCACAGACGGCCTGACCTGAACCGTCCGCGCGCACGCAGCCCTTGTCGAGCCAGATCACGCGTTCAAAGTCGCGAACATGGCGCAGCAGATGCGTCGACACAATGACCTGCTGACTCGCGCGTGCGATGTCCATGCCCAGCAGCGCTTGCCCGGGCAGATCCAGACTCGCGAAAGGTTCATCGAGCAGCAGCAGCTCGGGCGACGCAATCATCAATGCAAGCCAACATACATGTTGGCGCTGCCCCTGGCTCAGGCTGCCCATGGTGCGCTGCGCCCAGGGGCCCAGTCCTCTGGAGTCCAGAAAAACACGCGCCTTGGCGATGGCCTGGCGGCGCGGGAGGCCCGACGGACTCAGGCTGAGTGCAAGCTCTTCCTCGACGGTCGGGAAAATGATCTGGTCGTCGGGGTTCTGAAACATCATGCCGACCATGCCGGGGCGCTTCGTATTGATGTCATGTGCCGCAAAGCCCCGCACACGCACAGTCCCGGACTCGGGCTTGTCCAGGCCGCAAATCATCCGAAATAGGCTGCTTTTTCCCGCGCCGTTGTCGCCAATGAGGCCGATGCGCGGCTCGCTCAAGTGAAGTGTCAGCGCCTCAAACACTTTGCTGGTTCCGCGCAGCAGGGTGACGGCGTTGATTTCAAGCAGGGAAGTTTCGCTTGATTCTGAATACAGGGGGGGCGTCATATGAATGGAAGGGTGGGCCTCAAGTGTAGTAATCCGCACGCCCCTTCGAGTTTGAGTTTGAGTTTGTAAAGGTATGCATGTTACTTGGCGACCACTTCGGACAATAAAAAAACGAAGCAGTAAAACCTGTACGATCACACCACCACAAGGGAGAAACCCATGGCCACCAACCCCAACCAAAAGCTTGCCGTCCTCATTGATGCCGATAACGCGCAGGCCTCCGTCATCCAGGAACTACTGGCCGAGGTGTCGCGCTACGGCACGGCCACCATCAAGCGCGCCTATGGCGACTGGACCACCACCAACCTCAGGGGCTGGAAAGACGTGCTGCACACCATGGCCATCCAGCCGATACAGCAGTTTGCTTACACCAGCGGCAAAAACGCCACCGACTCGGCGCTGATCATCGACGCCATGGACGTGTTACACACCGGCAGGGTGGACGGTTTTTGCCTGGTGAGCAGCGACAGCGACTTCACCCGGCTGGCCACCCGCATCCGCGAGGCGGGGCTGGTGGTCTATGGCTTTGGCGAGCGCAAAACGCCGGAGCCTTTTGTGGCCGCGTGTGACAAGTTCATCTACACCGAAATTTTGCGCACCGAGCCCGAAGAAGCCAAACCCGGCAAGGAGCCCGTGGCCGAGTTACCCAAGCTCAAGCCGATGATATTGAACGCGTTGAATGCCATCGCTCGCGAAGACGGCTGGACCACGCTATCTGCCCTGGGCAGCCAGATCAACCGCAGCCACCCCTCATTCGACCCGCGCAACTACGGCGTGGCCAAATTGGGCGAACTGATCCGCCAGCAGGCGGCATATCTGGACGTGAAAGATGTGAAGTTGGGCGAGGGGGATGCGGTGCAGACGCATTTGCATGTGCGGCGGAAGGTGGCTGGTGCGGCCAAAGCGGGGTAGCACAGTGATCAACTAGTCGCGCGGGAATTGGTCTTCGTTTTCCGTTTGATGCTCGGCACCACAACGCCAAACGCATCCGCCAACCGTTGTGCTTGTTTGGCTGACTGCTCAAGAGCTTTTTGCAATGCTTTGGGAGAAGGTGTCAGACGGCTTGGCTGAGTTTCTGCAGTTTGTGCCATGTTGCGGGTTCCATCACAGTGGGTTGCGAATGCGGGATTGCTGGTCATTTCGCCGTCAAATGTGCGCCGCGCCGCGACAAATCGGGTTGACTTGCCAGCAGGCCTGCTACGGAAATATCCTCATCCAGCGCATCCCAATGCAGCCCGCTTTTGCTCAGCTCGACTTGCGCACGTTGCGCCGGGGTAGCTTGCAGCAGGCGCGGAAACCAGGCAAGCGGCGCGGCAATCGTGCGGCCATCGGCCAGACTGCCCCACAGCTTGTCGTTGTCGAAGTGCACGGCTTTAGGCGAAGTATTCATGCCAGCTTGTTATGCCGTTGCTGACACCACGCAAAGTTCATGCAAACGGGCGGGGGAAATTTCGAGCCCATTGGGCCAGCACAGCGCACCCGCATCAATGAAAAATCGCCTGAAATAAGCGGGCTCGCGTAATTTGTCCAACAGCGGGCCTGACCGGCTTGCCAAGTAGGCATTGGCATCAAACACGCCATGGGTGTGATCCGAAAAATCAATCCCTAACGTGAATGGAGATGTCAGGCGGGCGTTAAGCACTTTAATCACGGTCAGCTCCTTGAATGCGATCCAGCGGTTCAAAACGCTGGGCACGCTGCCAATTGTCCTGCAGTTCAGCTTGGTGCACCAGACACCATTCTTTGACGATGGCTGCAACCTTGCGAGGCAACTCGCCTTCACTCACTTCGCCCGTTGCAATTTTGATCAAGGCCTCAAATCCCTGATATTCCACATGGATGTGCGACGGCGGGTGGTCGTCGTGCCACATGCGCACGATGATTCCGAAGAATTGTTAGTTTCAACCAAGCCTTGAGCGCCAATAGTTGGGCTTGCGGTGTTGGTGTGCCACGGCCAACACCAGAATTTCGCCGACATCTAATGTGTACACCACGCTGTAGGGGAAACGCTTGAGTCGGCAGCGGCGGATTTGGGGTGTGAGTGGGTGCCACGCCTCTGGAAATTGCTCAATCAGTTTGATGGTCTTAAACGTTTCGATCAGAAACGCATCGCCCAGGCCTGGTGCTTGCGCCGCATACCAGGCAATCGCCTCGTCAAGTTCTGCCTGTGCGGGCTCAAGCAGGCGAATGTTCATGTGGGTTTGGTGTTGACTTGGTACTTGGCGATCACTTCGGACAAGGTGACGGCCCGAATCTCTCCGCGTCGATAGGCTGTTAGCCGGCTATCCGCCTCTTTGGCCCAGAGCGCGTCCAGTGACGCATCAGGCTCGTCCAGACTGTCCAAAATGCGCTCTACCACCTGCATGCGTTCTTCTGGCGGTAACTGAACGACTTGGGCGTATAGAGTTTCAGCGGCAAGGGTCATGAGATGTTCCAAAATGGTTGTGGATGATCTGGGTCGCAATATAGCGCTGTGGTTCGTAACCTGTCGCCTAATTTTGCTTTACACATTTTTTGTGCCAATCAAACTGGATGAAAATCCTGCGGCCACAGAAAGTACGGCCCAAAGCGCCCCTTTGCCACGAACTCAACGCCAGCTTTATCACCCTTGGGTGTCAGCACATGCTTGTCGCCGGTAAGCACCAAATAGCCTCGTTCTGTGGCTCGGCCAAGTAGATCGGCAGTCTTCATACCCAGTTTCTGCGCCAGCTTGCCTGATGGCAGCTTGTCACCGGCCGCGTTAGCGTCTTCAACTGACTCAGCCGCGGCGTTGGCGGTGGTGGGTTCGTTCGTTACGCGCTCCAGGGAAATACGTACTTCTTCACTGATGCGAATGATGCGCTGGGCCTCTTCATAGGCGTCTTTGTAGAGTTGGCTGTCTTCACTGCGCTGAATCAGGATGCCCATCTCGTTGTTGTTCACCTGGCTGAATTCATACAGATTCAAACTGGTGATGATGCACAGCTCTTCATTCATGTAGCACTTGGCATGCAGGTTTTTGCAGAAGCTGGTGCGGATGTAGGTCAGGCCGCGCAGCCATTCAATCTCCTGCGGCTGCAGTTCACTTTTGCCGTACACGATACGCACGTCGATCTTCAGCCGGTTCTTGTCCGCCAGCAGCTCTTTCATGCGGTCGTTGAGCTTGAGAAACGGGCTGATCAGAATCAAGCGGTCTGACGCTCCCTTGATCATTTCTTCAAGGAAATAGTTGGTTGCGCTGGTGTTTAGAAACTTTGCCATTTGAATTACTTTTCCCTTGATATTTAATTTGTAAGCAAACGATTAATTGGAATCGCGCCCCGATTTTTCTGATTGCCCTATCTCGGGTCATATGTGGGTCACCTTAGAAGATCAATCGGCATTTTCCGAATGCTTGATAGCGACGGATTTTCCCGTGTAATCCATTGCGCGATGAGGTCAACCTCTTGTTGTGTCGGTAATGTCGGTGCGGCGTAGCTAAGCAGGCGAAGGCTTGCTGCGGACTTTGGATCGCCGATATCAAAGACATTGGCCTTCGAACGCTTCATGGTCAAATAGTTGAAATTGTCCGACCACTTTACAGGTGACTGGTTGACATCCTTTCCGTTGACGACTAACCAGTTGGCAGTTGCCTCAAAACCAACTTCTAAGCGATTGACAAAGAGGGCGGGACGCGGCATGTCCTTGATAAATGGCGTAGGTTGACCAGAGACAGCTATGACGGCCGTTTTCTCTTCAAGCCCCAGCTGTTGGCCTGCAGGTGAAAAAATCGTTGTGGATGAGGCGATGACGCCAAACGGATTGCTTGGTGTTGCAGCCTTCTTTATCGATAAATTGGGCACCAACTGCCACTTCGGCCCAAACCATGAGACTAAGTAGAACATGAGACCTGCTTTGTTCGAATCGACGCCATTCGCTAGCATGGCGTAATAGAACATCTCGTGAACGAGGTCTGAGGATTCAGTGCGGACTTTGCAGTAGTAGTCGTGGACCACGGATGCATCTCGATAACGGCCTTCAAATGGACCGCCAATAAGTGACCAAAATGGCTGAGGTATTGAGGCTCCATCGACAACAGCTCCTTTGGGGACGGCCCACACTTTGCAGTTGGGGTCTTTGAAGAAAAATTGTTCCAACAAACGCATCTCGCGTGTTTTTGTAAGCCACTCTGCTTTGACAGTGCCGGAATACTCCCCAACTCGGACACTGCATTCATCTGAGTGTGCAGATGCCATCGCAAAGGTAAGGGTCGTGGCCATTGTGATTTCTCGCCACGACTTGAATGGTTCGAATTTCGCGCAATACCGCCGTAGATATTTGTTTGGAAAGCTGTTCATGTTCGTGTCCCTCCTTTGACCCAAAGTACCACCTTACTATCCAATCTTAAACGCGAATTTTCACCGACTATTTTTCACCCCGGATAATGGAGGAAGAATATGAGCCTGTTGCGCCGATGTCATCTTGACAAACTCGCCCAGTTGTCCGTGTTGTATATTAATGGCACAGATAATACGACTCGTGATTCGGCCACCCGCATACCGCGCGGGTCACCGGCGGGGAGGTAGATTTTGATGGTTTGGGGGCGGGGCTGCATAGGATAACTCTACCCAACCTTCTCGTTTCCAAAATAGATTAATTTCCCCTCTTCTTCTTGCTTCATTCGGCTGATCATCTCGTCCTTTTCAAGACGTTCGGCGAATTTGGAAACTTTCTGCACGTAACAGCCAACATCATCAGCAATTCGTCGCGCGAGCAAACGATCTTCTTGCTTTGCTGAACGAATAGCGCCCACGATCTTAATTTCTTCCTCCGTGAAATTAGTTATTCCCTGCATGTTCGTTAGCTGGGGAACTAGGTCAGTCTTATCCTTTGGGCAGAAATTTAACATTATTTTCCCGCCGATCAGGAGCTCACTTTCTCTGTATATCGTTTGACAATTTGGACACTTGAACTCGGGCTCTTTATTTCGTTGAAATAAGTGATCGAAGGGCTGCAGGCAGTCGTCGTAGGCAAAGCGTTGTTGACGCACCAAATTCTTGTCAGTGTCGTACTTAATGTTGTTCTCAATACACACACCAAAGTCGAAAGCATATAAATTCCGGGATTCCTTTTCCTTCTTGGTAGTACGTCCGGATTCAATCAGGTGAATTAAGAAAAACATGTGTAACCATTTCAACTTGCTTTCGTGTTCGGGCAGAGCTAGAAAGTGGCTAGCGCCTCCAGATTCACTTTTGACACGTTCTTTAACTGCTCGTTGAAGAAGCCCATCCCAGATGTCGAGGTTGAACTGAGGAATTGCCACTCCACATGCGCCCAGAAATTGTTTGAGATACGCTTTAGAGGCGTACTTGACACCATAGTCAACGTCTGCTTTTTTGATTTTTGAACGGTTTTGAATTACTGCCCTGTTCCAAGCTTCCTTCACTACGATCCCAAGTGTTCGTGGCACACCCATTGAAGATTTACTGAGGTCCTCAAATGCCGAATCCTCATCTTCGAAAAGACTAATAGACTCATCAAGCCCAAATGCTTTCAATCTTGTTTTAACAATTGAACTCGCTAGTTCTTTTAGTCCCTCCATCGCTGCACCAAGACTCCCGTGGTGTTCAACGTACGCGTCCAGATCCAAAGGAAGTTCGAATAGGTCCCTTTGCAGAATAATGGAGGAGCCTAGCGAATAGTTGTCAGTAATGGCACAAATCTTTAAAAATACGCCTTCGTGATTTCCAAGTACCTTCCGTGCCAATGAAGTGAATCGTAGCTGTAGGTCAAGATTTAGAGCTGAAAATTCATCAATCAGCAGAACGATATGGCTTATTCCTGCTGCTTTTCGAATTTCACCAAGACTTCGCAGGACATCCTGAATTGTCAATCGATAGCCTGTTGTAACGCCGCTTTCTGTTTCGAGCTTTGCGCCAAATTTGGCTACATCAGATACTTCACCATTTGCTGAACCCTTACCAGAACTGAACGAGATACCAACAGCTGCTCGGCTTTCCGAAGACTGCTCGGTCGCGGACTTAAGTTTCTGCATACCACCAGCGTCTACTGTTCTTAAGACCCCGGAACTTATGACTGAGGCAAGTTTCTGTATAGCTTGCTTTGTATCTTCTTTCTGCTTGGTTTCAGCGGCATAGAAAATTTTGTCAAAAAGCCCTGGCTCACCGTTTAAAGATGGCCACGTTCGATTTAACTCAGTCTTAAGCGCTTCAACCAATTCGGAAGCAAAGACATGCTCAAAATCTTCGAAATCCCCTCCCACTTTGTCCACCAGCGGTTGGCATTTGCTTAGGTCTAAGTAAATGCCCAATGATTTGGGTTTTGCAACCGTTACGTTATCGGACCAAGATTCGATACACTCGATGAGCGCCCGATAAAGAAGCGTCGTTTTACCAGTTCCGCGCCTTCCCACAATAAGGTGGTCTTGCGGGGCTAGTACCTGTCGAAGGTGTCCAAAGTAATCAACGTAATATTTCCGCAGCCGTTGCAGCTGATTTGTTTCACCTATTGGAATGTAGTCCGTTCGGACCATTGAGTTGAGCGCGTCATCTACCAAATTGTTGTTGTGTGTCGCCAATTATTTCTCCCTGAAGTATTTTGATGTATTGCCCCTAAGAATCCTTCAACTCCGCTGCCAAATTAAACACTGGCTTGATCGCCTGCTCATGATCAATACGGTCCACCACAAATTACCTTTGCAGCTCAACCTGAAAGTTTTGACCTGACAGAGCATTGGCCAGTGACGGTTCGACGGTGAAGTTGATGACTTTCAGGCTGTTAGGGTTCAAGCTCTCGATAGATTATTTGCTGGCCACATCGGGCTGGGCGTCCAGAAAGTGGCGGCGGCTATACATGTGAGCTTCGGCTTTTAAGCCGCCAGCAATTCACCCAAGGGTAGTTTGGACACTGACAAACTGTTGATATCCGCCCGCTTGCTGGCGTGTTGCACGTCGATACCCACCAGCGCGCCAATGGCATCAAAGTCAAGTACCACTCCGTCATTGACTTCGTCAGAGTCCACCGAAGGACGATCCGCCAGGTGGATGTAGAGCGAGTCAGTTGCTTTGTCGTATGAAATTTTCATGGCTTGAACCTCCGATCTGAAAACGCATTGTGCACGGTTGTGCCATCCTCAAGGGTAACCACTCGCACATGATCCACCCGATTCGCCACGAAGTAGCCCTACCGATGAAATTTCCGCATGGTGTATTTTGTTGTCCTTGGCCATTGCCTGTTGTGCCAGCCGGACAAATTGTGAGCATTGTTCCACCCAATGCAATCTCTGTGCGTAGCTTAGCTTGGCAAACGCCCGCAGTCGTTCGTCGCTGACGTAATAGGTGCGCTGGTCGCGTGGGTTGGGTGTGGTAACGGGACTCATGGGCTTGGCAGGCGTTTGAGGTGTTCGATGTCGGTCAAGTCAATGGGCCTGCCAACGCTTTGTTTCAGGGCAATCAAGTCTTGCACGCTGGCAAGTTGGATGGGGACACCCGAGACATTCAGGTGTACTGCGCGTTGGCACATGTCGGCAGGGGCAACGGGAGGAAACAGCAGCAGGTCCAGCGTGACCCCCGCCAAGTCAGGTGTGCGCAGGGCGAAGGCCTGCAAATTGCGTTGTTGATGCCATTGTTCAAGGGTATCGATTTGGTTCAGCGTTTCCAATGGCACAGGCAAAACCGGGCTGAGGTTTAACTCCTTGGCTGCCTCGATCATGTTGTGCAGATTGTCCGGGGAGATGACGATGCACAGGTCGATGTCCATGGTGTTGCGCTCGATGCCGTGCAGGGCCACGGCCAGCCCACCAATCAAAACGTATTGGACCTGGTGGCGGTGCAGGGTGGCAAACAGGTCAAGGTAAAACACGGCTTACTTCCCCCAACTATCCTTCAACCCCACCGCCAGATTAAACACCGGCTTTGTCCCTTGCACATGATCCACCCGATCCGCCACAAAGTACCCATGCCGCTCAAACTGGAAGTTCTGGCCGGGCAGGGCGTTGGCCAGTGACGGCTCGACTTTTGCCGTGATGACCTTCAGGCTGTTCGGGTTCAGGCTTTCGATGAAGTCTTTGCCGCCCGCGTCGGGCTGGGCATCCAGAAACAGGCGGTCGTACAGACGCACTTCGGCGTTGACGCCGTTGGCCACGCCGACCCAGGTGATGGCGGCTTTGACCTTGACGGTTTCGCTGCCGGGCGTGCCGCTTTTGGTGTCGGGCACCACGGTGGCCAGCACTTCGGTGAAGTTGCCGTCGGCGTCTTTGTTGCAGCCGGTGCATTCGATCACGTAGCCGCCCTTCAGGCGCACCTTGTTGCCGGGGAACAAACGCTTGTAGCCTTTGGGCGGCACTTCTTCAAAGTCTTCGCGGTCGATCCATACCTCTTTGCCGATGCTGAAGTGGCGGGCTGGCGGTGGCTCGGTGCCTTCGGGTGGATGGGGCAGGGCAGGTTGGCTGCAGGGTTCCAGGTGGCCGGGCGCAAAAACCTCGTCCCAATTGGTCATCACCAGCTTCACCGGGTTCAGCACGGCAAAGCCACGGTGCGCTTTCAGCTCCAGGTCTTCACGCAGGCAGCCTTCCAGGGTGGAATAGTCGATCCAGCTGTCGCTTTTGGTCACGCCGATGCGCTCGGCAAACAGTTGCAACGCTGCAGGTGTATAGCCACGGCGGCGCAGGCCGACGATGGTTGGCATGCGCGGGTCGTCCCAGCCGTTGACTTTGTGGTCGTACACCAGTTGCGCCAGCTTGCGTTTGCTGGTGATGACATAGGTCAGGTTGAGGCGGGCAAATTCGTACTGGTGCGGTGGTGGGCTGGCCAGCAGGCTGCCCTCAATCAACCGCGCCATCAGCCAGTCGTAAAACGGGCGTTGGTCTTCAAATTCGAGCGTGCAGATGCTGTGGGTGATCTGCTCCAGCGCGTCTTCGATCGGGTGGGCAAAGGTGTACATCGGGTAGATGCACCATTTGTCCCCTGTGTTGTGGTGGGTGGCGCGGCGGATGCGGTAGATGGCCGGGTCGCGCAGGTTGATGTTGGGGCTGGCCATGTCGATCTTGGCGCGCAGCACCATGGCCCCATCGGGGTACAGGCCGTCGCGCATTTGTTGGAAACGGGCCAGGTTTTCTGCCGGGGTGTGGTTGCGGTACGGGCTGTCCACGCCGGGTTTGCCAAAGTCGCCCCGGTTCACGCGCATTTGCTCGGGCGTTTGCTCGTCCACGTAGGCGTGGCCGGCTTCGATCAGGTAAACGGCCGCGCGGTACATAAAGTCAAAGTAGTCGCTGGCCTGGTAGGGCGCGGCATCGGGGGCGCCGTTCCATTCAAAGCCGAGCCATTTCACCGAGTCGATGATGCTGTTGACGTATTCGGTGTCTTCTTTTTCGGGGTTGGTGTCGTCAAAGCGCAGATGGCACACGCCGCCATAGTCGCGCGCCAGGCCAAAGTTCAGGCAGATGCTTTTGGCGTGGCCAATGTGCAGGTAGCCGTTGGGTTCCGGGGGAAAGCGGGTGCGAATTTTGGCCGGGTCAGGCTGGCCCTTGGCGTGGTGGGCGGCGTCACCGGGGCTGCCACCCCATTGGCGGCCGGTATAGGTGCCGTTGGCCAGGTCAGATTCGATGATCTGGCGCAAAAAATTGCTGGGTTTGACGACGTCGGTGGCCACTGCGCTGGCAGCAGGCTTGTTGTGTGTGTTTGCGGGGTGACTCATGCGCCTGATTTTAGGGGGCGGCTGGGCCATTTGGTGGCTGGCTTGAGAGCAATAGAATGGCAGTTCAGGTTAACCAGGCCGCAGCAGCGGGTATAAAGTGGGAAATTCAAATTGACCCAGGAATTTCGATGCCATTGAACGATCCAAAACCTCAGCCTTTTGCACCCGGCACCCAGCTCCGGCATTACAAAGGCGGGCGTTATACCGTTGTCGGCACTTGCCTGATTGAGGCCACCCTGCAACCGGGCGTGTTGTACCAGCCGCTGCAAGGCGACAGCCAGCACGTGACCTGGATGCGTCCTTTGGCAGAATTTCATGACCTGGTTACCACCGCTGACAGCGTGGTCCCGCGGTTTGTGCAAATTGCCGATGCCAATGAAAAAGCCCTAAGTAGATCAACTACTTAGGGCATCATCTGGCGGAGCAGGGGGGATTCGAACCCCCGGGGGATTTAACTCCCCGCACGCTTTCCAGGCGTGTGACTTAAACCACTCATCCACCGCTCCAGAGCTGGCGATTCTACCCGCCTGGACGACTACTTTCGGATTCGCTGGACATAGAAATTTATATCCCGTGCCTGGGCCTGGCTTTGCGCAATAAAAAAGGGAAGCAAACCAGGTTTGCTTCCCTCGCAGGCTGACAGTTTGACCCGTCAGCACTGGATTGATTTGGCTTAACGCAGCACAGCCAGGGTTTCCAGTTGGCCACCGCGAACGGTTTTCAGGGTCAATGCACCGTTTTTGATGTCGCCTTTTTCGTCAAAGGAAACAGGGCCAGAAACACCCTTGAAATCGGCGGTGGTTGCCAGCATGGGCAGGTATTTGGCCGGATCAGACGAGTCAGCCTTGACCATGGCAGCCACCATGACGTTGACTGCGTCATAGACGTAAGGCGCATAGAGCTTGACGTCGGTGTTGAACTTGGCCTGGTATTTGACCTTGAACTCATCCATGCCAACTTTGGCTTCGCCATCCACACCACCGGCTTCAGCACAGTAGACCTGGTTGTCGGCAATGGCGTCACCACCGAGCTTGACCAGTTCGGTCGTGCAGATGCCGTCACCACCCATGAACTTGGACTTGATGGCCAAAGATTTCATTTGCTTGAGCATGGGGCCGGCCACTGCGTCCATACCGCCGAAGAACACCACGTCGGGCTTCTTGGCCTTGATGGTGGTCAGGATAGAGGTGAAGTCTGTGGCCTTGTCGGTGGTGAATTCCTTGGCAACCACTTTGCCGCCAGCGGCTTCAACTGCCTTGGCAAATTCTTCGGCAACGCCCTGACCATAAGCGGTACGGTCATCAATCACGGCAATGGACTTGCCCTTGAGGGTGTTCACTGCATATTTGCCCAGCGTGCCGCCCAATTGGGTGTCGTCAGCCACCATACGGAAGGTGGTCTTGAAGCCTTGACGGGTGTACTTGGGGTTGGTGGAGGAGGGCGAGATTTGGGGAATGCCCGCTTCGCTGTAGATTGTGGAGGCGGGGATGGTGGTGCCTGAGTTCAGGTGACCCACGACACCAGCCACTTTGGCGTCAACCAGTTTTTGCGCAACAGCGGTACCTTGCTTGGGATCGGCAGCGTCGTCTTCAGCCAGCAGCTCAAAAGTAACCTTTTGACCGCCCAGCATGACACCTTTGGCATTGAGTTCGTCAATGGCCAGGCGAGCGCCGTTTTCGTTGTCTTTGCCGAGGTGGGCAATGGCACCGCTGGTAGGACCAACGTGACCAATTTTGACAACATTGGCGGCGGGCGCGGGTGCGGGGGCAGCAACAGGTGCAGGCGCAGCAGCTGGGGCAGGAGCCGGTTCTTCTTTTTTGCCACAGGCAACCAGCAAGGTGGCCGCAGCGATCAGGGTCAAGGTACTTTTAATGCGCATAAAAACTCCATGTAAAAAGGAAAATTGTAGAAATAAATTCTAGCCCCGCACGATAGCCTAAATTGACACCTTGTGCCATAGGGTAAGACATCAATTTTGTGCGTCAATGTCAACTATTGTCAGGTGCCGCTGTCGGCTTGGGGCGGTTTTGGGCGTCTAAAGCATCCATCGCAGCCTGACGCACCAGGGACGCCATATCACTTTGTACTCGGGCAGTCATCTCATGCAAATGTTGTGCCAGTGTTGCGCGCAGCCATTGTTCGGTTTCCTGCTGCAGTCTGTGCATCAGCAGCGGTTGAATCTGTTGCCAAATCTCTGCCGCCAGGGCTTCGGCTTCGACCTGTCCAAGGGCGGTGCCCGGGGTGGGCAGAGGTGGAATAACCACTTCCGTGAGGGTGGGCACAAAGCGGGGCGGTTGGCGTGTGGGTGTGGTCACGTTGGTGCTTTGGCTGGCAGGCTGTGGTTGGTGAGCTTGCAACCCATGCTGGCGTAATGTTTCCAGCGGTTACGGGCCTCCTGTTTGTCGTTGGCGTCTTCGCTCACGATTTCAATGACGCGCGCAAATTGCTCAAAACCCGCAGGCACCCCGGAACCCAGGTTCAACAAGATGGCGGAGGCCTTGGGGGCAGGCAAGTGCGGGCTGAGCACGATGGCGGTGTTTTCCAGCACCTGAGCGGGTGCGTCCTGAAAACAATGGGGCACAAAATCGGTGCTTGAAAAAGTCCAGAGACGCTGGTCAAGCAGCAGCAGCGTTTCTTCATCTGCCGTGACCCGCACCTGCGCGGCGCTGGCAGCCGCCTTGCGCAGCCAGCGGCAGGCATGAAGCAGCCGGTCTGGCACCTGGGTATGGAATTCGACGTCGGACACTGGCTTCAGGCGGCGCTGACTTGTAACGACATCACGTAGTGCAGCAACAAGCCCACGGGGCGCCCGGTGGCCCCTTTGGCGGCACCGCTTTTCCAGGCCGACCCGGCAATGTCCAGGTGCCCCCAGGGGTACTTGCTGGTAAAACGCTGTAAAAATTTGGCGGCGGTGATGGCGCCGCCGGGACGACCGGCCACATTGGCCACATCGGCATACTTGGTTTTCAGGCCTTCGGCATAGTCATCATCGAGCGGCATGGGCCAGCACAGGTCTTGCGACGACTCGCTGGCCTTTGCCATTGCCGCGGACAAAGCCGGGTCGCTTGAGAAAAAGCCGCTGCGTACGCCGCCCAGCGCAATCACGCAGGCACCGGTCAGCGTGGCAATGTCAAGCACAGCCTGTGGTTTGAAGCGTTCGGCGTAGGTCAGGGCATCACACAGCACCAGCCGGCCTTCGGCGTCGGTGTTGAGGATCTCAATGGTCTGCCCGCTCATGCTGGTTACCACGTCACCCGGTTTGACGGCGCGGCTGCTGGGCAGGTTTTCGCAAGCCGGAATCAGGCCGACGACGTTGATGTTGGGCTGCAGCTCGGCCAGCGCCTTGAAGACGCCCAGCACGCTGGCGGCGCCACACATGTCGTATTTCATTTCATCCATTTCGGCGGCAGGTTTGATGGAAATGCCACCGCTGTCAAAGGTAATGCCTTTGCCCACCAACACCACGGGAGGCTGGTTCTTGGCGGCACCCTTGTAGTGCAGTTCGATGAATTTCAGGGGTTCTGCCGAGCCCTTGGCCACCGCCAGAAAAGCACCCATGCCCAGCTTTTCCACCTCTTTGAGACCCATCACCGTGCATTTGATGCGTGGTGATTTGGCCAGGGCCTGGGCGGCGTGCGCCAAATGAGAGGGTGTGGCGTGGTTGGCCGGGCGGTTGGCCCATTCCTTGGCCAGTTCAATGCCGCGCACAGTGGCAACGGTTTGGTCAAAGGATGCAGCCAGATCCGTGCTGCTGGGCACGCCGACCTTGACCAGGCCAATCGTGCGCACCTCGGCTTTGCTCAAGGTGGTGGCGTAGACATAGCTGGCCTCAGCCAGGGTGCTTAAGGCCACATGGAGCGTCTGGCTGTCGGGGGTCTGGTCAAAACACAGGGTAACTTGTTTGGGCTTGGCCGATTTGACCAGGGCCATGGCGGCCGACACGCCTTTGCGGACGTTGCCGGGCTTGCCATCAGCCACCTGCACCAGCACCAGCCGTGCGCAGCTAAGGCCGGCGGGGCGGTAGATGTCGAGCAGGCTGCCCGGTTTGTCGGCCAGGTCACCGGCCTTCAAGGCCTTGCTGATCAGGTTGGACAGCGGATTCCGGCCAGCTTTGAAGGTGCTTGAGAGCAGCATCAGCAAAACATCACATTTTTCGTGGCCGGCTTGCGCCGCATCCAAATCCAGCAGTTCAAAGTTCATAATTCAGCCTTTCAAATTGCATCAATGTTATTCCATTCATCCTTACGTAAAGAGCTGTCCCGCAGTTTTGGTGCAAGCCTGATCGTGTTGGTCACGGTGGTCATGACCATGACGCTGATCCGCACCCTGGGTCTGGCCTCGCGCGGCAGCTTTAATCCCTCTGACGTTTTTTTGGTCATGGGTTACACCGTGTTGGCTTATATGCCCACGCTGTTGACCCTGGGCCTGTTTATTGCCATTATTTCCACCTTGTCGCGCATGTACCGTGACAGTGAAATGGTGATCTGGCTGTCCAGTGGGCAGGGCCTGTTGTCCGTGGTCAGACCCTTGTTGCGTTTTGCCTGGCCGGTGTTTGCCGTGGTGGCCGGCCTGGCTTTGTTGATCTTGCCCTGGACCAATTTGCGCATCGAAGAGCTCAAAAATCAATATGAAAAACGCAGTGACCTGGAACGTGTTGAGCCCGGTCAATTTCAGGAGTCTGCCGACGGTTCACGGGTGTTTTTTGTAGAAAAAGAAGCGTCAGGCACACAAACCGGTGCCAATGTTTTTATTGCCACCACCGAAAAAGGCAAGGAAACCGTGACCTCGGCGCGCAACGGTCGCATTGAAAATCTGCCGACAGGGCGCTTTTTAATGCTCAGCAATGGCCAGCGACTGGAACGCACCATCGGGTCGTCTGACCTCAAACTCAGCGAGTTTGAGCAGTACGGGGTACAGATTGGTCAGGAAACGCTGGTGCGTTTGAATTACCGGCCCGCCAACACCCGTACCACTGGGGAACTGCTCAAAAACCTCACACCCGGGCATTGGGCTGAGTTGTCGTGGCGACTGGGCTTGATTTTGACCTCGTTCAATTTCGTGATCATCGGGGTCACGGTGTCGAGCGTGAATCCGCGTGTGGCGCGCAGTGCCAACTTGGTATTTGCCTTGTTTGCCTTTGTTTTGTATTACAACTTGCTCAGTTTGGGGCAAAACGCCATTGCCACAGGTAAATTCAGTTTTACCCAATTGCTGGTGGGTTTACACGGCAGTATTTTTGTGTTGGCCATGTTGGTGCTGATCAAAAGACATCACAACTGGCAGGGGCGTGAAATGTTGGCTTTGCTGCACTGGCGGCGCGGAGCAAACCCGTCATGAAAACCATGCGCCGGCTGATTTACGGCGAAATCCTCGTTGCGGTGGCGTTTGTCACGCTGGGTTTTTTGTCCTTGTTTTTCTTCTTTGATCTGGTTGAAGAGATTCAATCGGTGGGACGCCATGCGGCCACTGGCTACAAGCTGGTGCACGCTCTCAGCTATGTGGCCTTGATCATTCCCAGCCACCTGTATGAACTGATGCCCATTGCGGTGCTGATCGGTACCATCTTTGTCATGGCGCGGCTGGCGCAGAGTTCTGAGTTCACCATTTTGCGTACCAGCGGGCTTGGCCCCGGGCGCGCCCTGAAGTCCTTGCTGATTTTGGGGCTGGGTTTTGTTGTGCTGACCTTTGCGCTGGGCGACTACGTTTCACCGGCGGCAGACCGCACGGCCCAACTGCTCAAGGCGCGTTATACCGGGCGTATCACGGTGGGACAGACGGGCGCCTGGCTCAAGGAAAAACAAAATGGCGGTCAGTTTGCCGTCAATGTGGGAGAACTCGCCTCGGATGGCGTTTTGCACGACATCCGGATCTTTGAGTTTGACACCCGTGGTTTTCTGATGTCGATGATGCAGGCCCAATCGGCTTCGGTGTCTGACGATGCGTCTTGGCAATTGCTGCAAGTGCAGCGCACCGAGTTTCCAGCCGAGGGAGCCACCACCGCCAGCATTGATCGCAGCCAGCTGGAAACCTTGCGCTGGCCGAATCAGCTCAGCGCAGACATGGTGGCTGCCGCCTTGCTCAAGCCCGAGCGCATGCGCACCATTGACCTGTTTCAGTACATTGCGCATTTGCAAAGCAACGCGCAGGCCGCACAGCGTTATGAGATCGAGTTCTGGAAAAAAGTTTTTTACCCCTTGAGCTGCCTGGTGATGGTGGTGCTGGCGCTGCCGTTTGCCTATTTGCATTTTCGCGCGGGCAGCATCACCACCTATGTGTTTGGTGGTGTCATGGCCGGCATCAGTTTCTTTTTGCTCAATAACGTATTTGGTTATATTGGCAATTTGCAGAACTGGCAGCCCTGGCTGACCGCTGCCATGCCTGGCATGATTTATTCGGTGCTGTCGCTGACGGCCTTCGGCTGGCTGGTGCTCCGGCGCTGACGGGAAAATGACAGATATTTAGACTTTTGATTGAAGGCTATTGACCTATGCAAGCAACGATCCTGTTTGGACATGGTTCACGCGACCCGCTTTGGCGGGTTCCGATTGACACAGTGGCGCAGCGTATGCAGGTGATTGACCCGCAGTGCTGTGTGCGTTGTGCCTTTCTTGAGATCACCGCGCCTGATCTGGCCGCGACCACCGCCGAGCTGGTGGCTCTGGGTGTCAGCGGCATCACCATCGTGCCCATGTTTCTGGGGGTGGGCCGCCATGCCCGCGACGACCTGCCGGTGCTGGTGCAGGCGCTGCAGGCCGACTACCCCGAGGTTCGTTTTCTGTTGCAGCCGTCTGTGGGTGAAGACGCACGTGTGGTCGAACTGCTGGCGCAGATTGCCTTGCCCGGCATGCCTGCGACGGCCTCCGCAGTCGTATGAACCTGCATCAATTCCGCTTTGTCCAGGAGGCGGTTCGGCGCAACCTCAACTTAACCGAGACCGCCCGGGCCCTGCACACCTCCCAGCCCGGCGTTTCCAAAGCCATCATCGAGCTGGAAGAAGAGTTGGGCATCGAGATTTTTGCGCGTCATGGCAAACGCCTCAAAAGGGTCACCGAGCCGGGCCGGCAAGTGCTCAAGAGCATTGAGCTGATCATGCGCGAAGTCACCAACCTGAAGCGTATTGGTGACGAATTCAGTGCCGAGGACAGCGGCACCCTGTCGATTGCCACCACCCATACCCAGGCGCGTTATGTCCTGCCCGAACCGGTGGCCAAACTGCGCCAGGCCTACCCCAAGGTCAATGTCAGCCTGCACCAGGGTTCGCCCAACCAGGTGGCGCAGATGTTGATGGACGAAGTGGCTGAAATTGGCATCGCCACCGAGTCGCTGGATGGTTTTGACGAGCTCGTGAGCCTGCCCTGTTATGAATGGCAACACGTGCTGGTGTTGCCGGCCGGGCATCCGCTGTGTGTCAAGGAAAACCTGACGCTCGAAGACATCGCCCATGAGCCCTTGATCACCTACCACCCGTCTTACACCGGCCGGACCAAAATTGACCACGCCTTTGCGGTACGCAAGCTTGAGCCCCGCATTGCGCTCGAAGCGATTGATTCGGACGTGATCAAGACCTATGTCAAGCTCGGGCTGGGCGTGGGTATTGCCGCCGAAATGTCGGTGCGTGACCTGGTGGACGGCGGCCCCAACCCCGATCTGGTGGTGCGCCCAGCTGGCCAGTTGTTTGGCCAGAATGTGGCCCGGGTCGCCTTCAAGCGTGGCGCTTATCTGCGTAATTTTGTCTACCAATTTGCCGAACTGCTCAGCTCCCGCCTCACCCGCAACCTGGTGGCCCGCGCCATGACGGGACATGTGAATGATTATGAATTGTAAGATATTGCGGGACAGATCAAGATTTGCGAAGCAAATTTGCTCTGTCCTCAACAAATTAAAGGATTGCGGGACAGACCGCAGCTCGCGCAGCGAGCAAGCTCTGTCCTCAACTGACTAAACATGATTACCCTCCAAACCAAACTCCCCAACGTCGGTACCACCATCTTTACCGTGATGTCGGCCCTGGCGGCAGAAAAAAATGCGGTTAACCTGGGTCAGGGTTTTCCGGACTTTGACTGTGACCCCCGCTTGCTGGATGCCGTGACCCAGGCCATGCAGCAGGGCAAAAACCAGTACCCGCCGATGCCGGGCGTGCCGGTATTGCGTGAAGCCGTGGCGGCCAAGATTGCTGCGCTTTACCAGCACCAGTACAGCGCCGCCACCGAGGTCACCATCACGGCCGGGGCCACACAAGCCATTCTGACCATCATTCTGGCCGTTGTGCACCCCGGCGACGAAGTGATCGTGCTGGAGCCTTGTTATGACAGCTATGTGCCCAACATCGAGCTGGCCGGTGGTGTACCGGTGCGTGTGCCCCTGATACCTGGCACCTTTCGCCCTGATTTTCAAAAAATTGCGGCCACCATCACGCCCAAAACGCGCGCCATCATCGTCAACTCACCGCACAATCCCAGTGGCACGGTCTGGACGGCAGCAGAAATGCGTCAGCTTGAGGCTTTGCTGGCGCCCACCAACGTGATCCTGATCAGCGACGAGGTGTATGAACACATGGTCTATGACGGCCAGAAACACCAAAGTGCGGCCATGTTCCCAGGCTTGGTCGAGCGCGCTTTTGTGGTGTCGAGTTTTGGCAAGACCTACCATGTGACCGGCTGGAAAGTGGGCTATGTGGCGGCCCCGGTCGCGCTCACGCATGAGTTTCGCAAAGTGCACCAGTTCAATGTGTTCACCGTCAACACCCCGGTTCAGTATGGCCTGGCAGCCTACATGGCCAATCAGGAGGCCTATTTGAATTTGCCCAACTTTTACCAGAAAAAGCGGGACTTGTTCCGGGCGGGTCTGGAGGGCAGCAAGTTCAGGCTGTTGCCTTGTGAGGGCACCTATTTCCAGTGTGTCGACACCTCGCAGATCAATGACTTGAAGGAAGCGGATTTTTGCCAATGGCTTACTTCAGAGATCGGCGTGGCAGCCATTCCCCTGTCGGCCTTTTATGGCGCAGGTTTCGACCAGCAGGTGGTGCGTTTTTGTTTTGCCAAAAAAACAGCCACCCTGAACCTCGCGCTGGAAAAATTGCAGCGTCTATAGGCGGGCTGCGCCGCCGACAGTGTGGGGCATGGCCCTTCGCCTCAGGCGGTGTGCCATGCTGACTTTTTTCGGCGCATGGTCAGGTTTGGCATAAAGCTTGCGGTTCATCAATATGAGCCAGGCCAAGGATGGACATCATGTCCTCAGTACTTTGAACGAGGTCTGACCATGAAATCCCCTGAGAAATTCGTCTATGTTTTTGGCAGCAACCGCTCCGAAGGCGCTGCCGCCATGAAAAACCTGCTCGGTGGCAAGGGTGCCAACCTGGCCGAGATGTGCCGCCTGGGGATCACGGTGCCCTCGGGCTTCACCATCAGTACCGAGGCCTGCACCGCGTTCACCGAACAGGGCCGTGATGCCGTTTTTGAGTTGATCCAGGGTGAAGTGCTGGCGGGCGTGAAGTTCCTTGAGACCGAAATGGGAAAAAGCTTTGGCGACGCCAGCGACCCCCTGTTGTTGTCGGTGCGCTCGGGTGCGAGGGCCTCCATGCCGGGCATGATGGACACCATTCTGAACCTGGGCCTGAACGACGAGGCTGTTTTGGGCCTGGCGCGCAAAACCAATGACGCGCGTTTTGCCTGGGACTCCTACCGCCGCTTTGTGCAGATGTATGGCGACGTGGTGATGGGCCTGAAACCTGTTTCCAAGGAAGACCACGACCCGTTCGAAGTCATCATCGACATGGTGAAGGCGCAAAAGGGCGTGAAGCTGGACACCGATCTGGACGCCGACGATCTCAAGGAACTGGTGCAGCGCTTCAAGTCGCTGATTCGTGCGCGCATCGGCCGCGACTTTCCCACCGACCCGTGGGAACAACTCTGGGGCGCGGTCTGGGCGGTGTTCGAGAGTTGGAACAACGAGCGCGCCTGTGTCTACCGCGAGCTCAATGACATTCCCGCCTCCTGGGGCACGGCGGTGAATGTGCAGGTCATGGTGTTTGGCAATCTGGGCGACAGCAGCGCCACCGGCGTGGCTTTTTCGCGCGATGCCGGCACCGGCGAGGATTTGTTCAACGGCGAGTTCCTGGTCAACGCCCAAGGAGAGGACGTTGTTGCCGGTATCCGTACACCGCAGCAGGTGTCACTGGTCGGGTCGCAGCGCTGGGCCGAGCTGGCGCTGGTCAGTGAAGAAGAACGGCAGCTGCACTATCCCTCGCTGCAAGAGCTGATGCCCGACATTTACCAGCAGTTGCTGCATGCCGAGACGACGCTGGAAAACCATTTCAGGGACATGCAGGACATCGAGTTCACGATCCAGCAGGGCAAGCTCTGGATGCTGCAAACCCGCAATGGCAAGCGCACCGGGTCGGCCATGGTGCGCATTGCCATGGAGATGCTGCAGCAAGGCATGATTGACGAGAAAACGGCACTGCAGCGAGTCGTTCCCGATCGCCTCAATGAACTCCTGCACCCGATATTTGACCCCGGGGCACGGAAGGCGGCGGTGATTTTGGCGCGCGGCCTACCGGCCTCGCCCGGTGCTGCCACCGGTCAGATCGTTTTCCATGCCGATGAAGCGGAAACCTGGGCCAAGGCCGGCAAGGACGTGATTCTGGTGCGCCAGGAGACTTCCCCGGAAGACCTGCGTGGCATGAGTGTGGCCAGGGGCATTTTGACCGCGCGTGGCGGCATGACGTCGCACGCCGCCGTGGTGGCGCGGGGCATGGGTAAGTGCTGTGTTTCGGGCGCGGGCGCGGTCCATGTGGACCTGAAGGCCCGCACCATGAGCATCGGCGAAGCGGTTTACCACGAGGGCGACTGGATCTCGCTGGATGGTTCTGCCGGCGAGGTGTATGCAGGGCAAATAGCCACCAAAGACGCCGAGTTGAGCGGCGATTTTGGCAAACTCATGGCCTTGACCGACAAGTACAAGCGCATGGACATCCGCGCCAATGCCGACACCCCGGATGAGGCCATGGTGGCGCGCAATTTTGGCGCCACCGGCATCGGCCTGTGCCGCACCGAGCACATGTTTTTTGAGGGCGCGCGTATTCTGGCGGTGCGTGAAATGATTTTGGCCGACAACGAGGCGGGTCGTCGCAAGGCGCTGGCCAAGCTGCTGCCGATGCAGCGCGGCGACTTTGAGGGACTGTTCCGCGAAATGCACGACCTGCCGGTCACCATCCGCCTGCTCGATCCACCGCTGCATGAGTTTTTGCCGCATGACGAAGCCAACCAGCGGACCATGGCCGCGGAGATGGGCGTGTCGCTGGGCAAAATCAGGATGCGTGTCGAAGAGTTGCATGAATTCAACCCGATGATGGGACACCGCGGCTGCCGCCTCGGCATCAGCTACCCCGAAATCACCGAGATGCAGGCCCGTGCCGTCTTTGAGGCGGCGCTCAATGTGCGTGCCGCAGGCATCCATGTCAAGACCGAGATCATGGTGCCACTGGTCGGGACGGTGCGCGAGTTCAATGCCCAGGCCGATGTCATTCGGCGCACCGCGGCCACTGTCTTTGCCGAGCGCGGCGAAACACTCGACTACCTGCTGGGCTCCATGATTGAGACACCGCGTGGTGCGCTGATGGCTGACAGCATTGCCAGGCAGGCCGAGTTTTTCTCGTTTGGCACCAACGACCTGACGCAGATGACGCTGGGCTTTTCACGCGACGATGCCGGCAAGTTCCTGCCCGAGTACCTCAAGCGTGGCATTTATGAGCATGACCCGTTTCGCTCTATCGACCAGAAAGGTGTTGGCGTGCTGGTTCAGATGGCGGTTGAAAAAGGCCGTAGCGTGCGCCCGGATCTCGAAGTGGGCGTGTGCGGCGAGCATGGCGGCGACCCGGTTTCGGTGGCGTTTTTTGACCAAGCGGGCCTGGATTATGTGAGCTGCTCGCCCTACCGGGTACCGATTGCGCGGCTGGCAGCAGCCCAGGCGGCGATTGCGTCGTAAGGGCGTCAGTGGCGCAGGGCGTTCAAGGATTTGGCCAGGCTGGCCTCGACCGGCCAGGGCTCCAAGCCCCAGCGTGCGGCCAGCAGCTCGGCGCACAACACCGAAAAACTCAAGCCCCGCGAACCCAGCCCCGCGCAGATCCATAAGCCTGAGGCATCGGAAGCCTCCAGGGGGCCGACGGCAGGCAAGCGGTCGGTGGTCACGCAGCGGGTGCCTTTCCAACTGTTGAGTTCACCGGATTCAAATGGCTGCTGTAACGCATCGGCCAGTTCAGGCAGCAGGGGCTGCAAGTGCTGCCAGTTGCCGAGGTGGTTGTCCTGGTCTGGCCGCTCGGGCTGGCTGTCAGGCTGGTAGGATGAACCCGTGAACCAGGCGAATCCGCCGTCCACGGGGACGCGCGGCACCAAACTGCCCGAACCATTGACCGGGTGGGGCGGAAACACCGCCTTGCTGGTGTTGTTGTGTCGGGCCCAGCTCAACAGACCGCGCATGCCATGCATGGCGGGAAGTCTGGCAAAGTCCGGCGCGCGTCGTGGTTCGTCCTGCAGCAAGCGCTGTAACAACGCAACTGCACCACCGGCGTTGGCCAGCACCACACGCTCGGCACGGCACAGTACTTTAGCCTGCGCATCCAGCAGCTCCCAGGCACCATCGCGCTGGCGCAGTTGGCGTACCTCTGAATTGCCCATGAACGTGATGCCAGGTTGACTGAGCCAGGCCCGCACCAACTGAGCAGGTTTGAGCCAGGCCCCTTGCGGGTGCCAGATGTCTTGTGTGGTGGGGTGCCCGCCGTAAATATCGCGCTCCAGCACCCCGGTTGGTGCCCAGTCCTGGCCCGCCACCAGCAGGCTGCGAGCCTGTTGCAGCATCAGGCACACACCACTGCGCGACAGCCGTGACAGCGCACAGTCGTCGGCCGAGACATGGGGCACGACCAGGCCGACCGGCAGGCCCGACGCCCCCGCTGCCGGGGCCTCGGCCTGGTCCAGCACGGTCACCTGCCAGCCGCGCCGTGCCAGTGCTGCAGCCACGCTGGCGCCCGCCAAACCTGCACCAATCACGGCACAACTGCCCACCGGCACAGCGGCTTCCAAGGCCATGTGCCGGGTATTTTTTAGCGTCCAACGCGGGTTGAAGCTGGCTTCAAGCATGGCTGGCGCCGGGCTTGGGTGGGCGGTTGTTGGCGTTTCTATGGCAAAGCCGCATTGCGACAAATGCTGCGCAACATCTGACAAGTCACACACATCCGGCGCGCGGACGCTCAGGCGGGTGCCACGACGGCAGCAGCGCGCCAGCGCCTTGATGCGCCAAAGCGAACCGGTCTCGGTGTCGTGTACGCTCAGCGCCACCGCATCCGCCTCAAACTGTTGCTGGCGCAGCAAATTGGACGTGTCGCCCACACACAGCGTCAGCACCACCTGGCCCTGGTTCAGTAAAAAACGGTGAAAACCCGGCAGCAGACCAAACCATTGGCTGGCCAGTTCTTGCGCCAGGTGCGCCAGCGTTGGGTCGTGGCTTACGGCGCCTGACAGCTCCGGGGCGCTGGGTGGCGTCTGGGTGAACGCCACATAGTGCAACAGGCGCGAACGTTGCGGGTCTGCGCGCCAGGTCTGCCAGGTTTTGAAAAAACGTTCACCCAATGCAAACTGCGTGTCAAGCATGCGCCAGCACGTCAGCCCTTGCCAGGTATTTTTAGGATCTTTGTTCAGGGGGCGCAGCGGTTTTTCTGGAATAACCGCCATTGGGGATGGGCTTATTCCTTGGGTGGCACATAGCCTTGGGCGGCATCGGCACCCCCACCAAAAAAGTGGTTTTCCATTTGCCGGGCCAGGTATTGGCGGGCACGGGCGTCGGCCAGGTTCAGGCGGTTTTCATTGACCAGCATGGTTTGGTGCTTGAGCCAGTCGGCCCAGGCCTGTTTGCTGACACTTTGCCAAATGCGCTTGCCCAGCTCACCGGGGTAGGGTGGAAAGTCGAGTCCTTCAGCTTCCATGCCGAGTTTGATGCAATTCACAGTGCGCGCCATAACGATCTTTCAGTAATGAGTCAAAGCATGCAACTGTAGCAAGGTTTTTTGCACAGCGCGCTCCTGCGTTAAAATCCTGCATATGTCAAAAGCAGATACCAAAACCAAAATCGTGGCCGATGGCCTGCGTTACAAATCCAAAGTGTCAGGTTCGCCTTTCACAGCCGCTACTTCATTTGGTGCCGCGACCATGTCGTGTTTCCTGTGTGGCAAGCACCGCGCCCGATCCCAGATGGTCTCCAAAAAGATTTTGGGTAAATCTCAGGCGGTTTGCTCGCCCTCTTGCAAAGCGCTCGATGAAGCGTCCAAGTAAAGCGTGTTGAGTCCATGGCGAACACATTCCTGGCAATTCTTGACAACGCGCCTCGGCGCGTTTTTGCATTTTTAAGTGCTGTCTGCCTGGCCATGTTGGCCTTCGGCCTGTACTTGCAGCACAGTCAGGGGCTGGAACCTTGCCCGATGTGTATCGTGCAGCGTTATGCCCTTTTCTCGGTCGCTATCGTGGCCGGTCTGCTCAGCGCAAGCGGCAGCAGGCGCGTCCATTTTTGGGGCTCGTTTGTCCTGTTGCTGGCAGCGGGTTTTGGTGCTTTTGTGGCGGCGCGGCAAAGCTGGCTGCAGTGGTACCCGCCTCAGGTTGCCACCTGTGGCCGCGACTTTTACGGCATGATCGAAAACTTTCCGCTGAACCGCGCCATCCCCATGATTTTCAGGGGCAGTGGCGACTGTTCAGCCATTGACTGGACCTTTTTGGGTGGGTCCATTGCCAACTGGGCTTTCTTGGTATTTTGCCTTGTGATGGTGTTGGCCAGCCTGATGATCTGGCGCAAGCGTCGTCTTAAATAGTCGGGGTCAGAGCACGTCGCTGCGCGAGTGGTCTGACCCACAAAGGATCAAATCAGTTGGGGTCAGAGCACGTCGCTTCGCGAGTGGTCTGACCCACAAAGTCTCAGATAGGCAAGCTGTCAAAAGATTCGTAGCTTTTGCGCAGCCAGTTTTTCACGCGCTGGCGTTCCAGCAGACCCAGTGCATCGTCATCCGCCCGGTTATGAATGGCGGCCCAGAAACTGGCGTTTTGGCGGTCGATCTTGCGCATGCTGGCTTCGTGTAATTGCGCCAGGGTGACAATTTTTGCGCCCATGTCCAGCGCTCTGGCCATGGCAGGGGAGGCCTCCAGTTGTGAAAAATCGGTGCCGCGCCCCAGGTTTTTAACAATCAGGTAATTGGGCCCTTCGCCATAGGCGTCCAACAGGCGGTCCAGCAGGTCCACCGAATCCTTGCCAGCGTCGGCCACATGCCAGAAGTTCACCGCAACACCCATGTCGGCGAGCAGTTCCAGCAGGTCGGAGTCCTTGACCCAGCGTGCCAGCGGGGCGGCCGTTTGTGCTGCCAGGTCGACGATCACGCGCGGTGTTTCGCCTTCGGTGGCATTTTCAAACACGCTGACCACCCGGTCCAGTCCTTCGTAGCTGTCCACCAGCACGGGGGCCGCGTAGTCGGCATAAAAGCGGGTGAACGAGGTGTGGGAGCGATCGGTGTCAAAGCCCATGAAGGGCAGGTCTTTGTCGATCAGGTACTGGGCCAGCACGCGTGCCACCACCGATTTACCCACACCACCTTTTTCGCCGCCGATGAAATTGAGAGAGCTCATGAATTTCCTGTTTGAATGAAAGTTTGAAGTGCCATGACCATCACCTGAAATCAAGCAAGAGTCGTGCTTAGAAGGATGCAGACACACCTTTCTACGTGATTTTTTTCACCAGTACCTGGCTCTTGCGGTCCCAGTTGTACTTGCGTTTGCGGGCTTCTGGCAGCCAGTCGGCATCCACCTGGACAAAGCCGCGCTTCAGAAACCAGTGCATGGTGCGTGTGGTCAGCACAAAAATGCTGTCCAGCCCCGCCGCTTTGGCGCGTTGCTCGATCCGTTTGAGCACGCGTTCACCGTCACCCTGGCCCTGCACCTGGGGCGACACCGTGAGTGCGGCCATTTCACCGGTGCGGGCTTCGGGGTAGGCGTACAGCGCGGCGCAGGCAAAAATCACACCGTCGTGCTCGATCACGGTGTACAGGCCGACATCACGCTCTATTTCGGTGCGACTGCGTTTGACCAGGGTGCCGTCTTTCTCGAACGGCTCGATCAGTTGCAGAATGCCGCCGACATCGTCTACCGAGGCTTCGCGCAGGCTTTCCAACTTTTCGTCGACCACCATGGTGCCAATGCCATCGTGCACATAGACCTCCAGCAAGATGGAGCCGTCCACCGCAAACGGGATGATGTGGCTGCGCTCAACGCCGCCTTTGCACGCCTTGACGCAGTGCTGCAGATAAAAAGCCGTGTCGCTGGGCGTGTTGGCACTGGGCAGGTCAGCCAGCAGCTTTTCGGCGGCCGCCAGGGGTAACTCGGTGTCAATGGGGTTGTCTTCGCTGATGGGCTGGTCCACCTGGGTGGCAATGCCGTGGATTTCGGTGACAAAAATCAGCTTGTCGGCCTGCAGCGCGGTGGCGACCGAGGTGGCGACCTCTTCCATGGTCAGGTTGAAGGCCTCGCCCGTCGGCGAAAAGCCAAACGGCGACATCAGCACCAGTGCGCCCATGTCGAGCGAGCGCATGATGCCCGCAGTGTCGATCTTGCGCACCACGCCCGAGTGCTGAAAGTCCACGCCATCCACAATGCCGACCGGACGCGCTGTTAAAAAGTTACCGGATATGACCCGTACCGTGGCCCCCGCCATGGGGGTGTTGGGCAGGCCCTGGCTGAACGCGGCCTCAATCTCGTAGCGCAACTGGCCGGCGGCTTCCTGCGCACAATCGAGCGCCACCTCATCGGTAATACGGATGCCGTTGGCATAACGCGGCGTGTGGCCCTTGGCTTTGAGCTGCTCATTCACCTGCGGGCGAAAGCCGTGCACCAGCACCACCTTGACACCCATGCTCTGGATCAGGGCCAGGTCTTGTGCCAGATTGGGCAACTTGCCTGCCGCAATCGCCTCGCCACACACCCCCACCACAAAGGTCTGGTGCCGGAATTTGTGGATGTAGGGCGCCACCGAGCGGAACCAGGGAACAAAGGTGAAGTTGAAGATGGAACTCATAGGGCAGGTTTTAGCAGTTGCAGGCGTTTGGAAGGCAGTAAGCGAATAAAGTCATGATCGAACGTTGCCAGCACCTCTTGCTGCTGCAACACACTTGCAGCGATCCAGGCATCGGGCAGGTCGTTGGCGCTCAGATTGTGATCCAGACAAAGCATTCGCAATTTTGGCCACTCGTCTTGTGTGACCAGCATGGCTGCACCGGGACTGGCCAGGATGCCATCGATGAACGCGACTGCCTGGGTCGTGGGTGTGGGCACCAAAAACACGCGCGGGTGGGTGACCAACCTCAGAAAACTGGCGACCACGGTTCCCAGCAATTTCAGATCCGCGTGGCTGGCGGCATGTGTCATGGCATGGGTTAACCAGGCCAGCGCGGTGGCGTGGTGCGGGTGATCTGCGCGCGACGCAGCCACCAGCACGTTGACGTCGGGCGTCATTCTTCGGCCGCTTGCAGCAGCGATTTGTTGCTGATCGGGTCGATGCCTTGCTGCAGGCCGCTGGTACCGTCAAAAACCGGCAGAACGACCGGGGCGGCTGAGGCAACTGGGTCTGTGCCACGCGCGTATTGCGCCAGAAACTCGCGCACTTTGGCGCTGACCGAGGTGCCTTGCTCGATGGCCTTGATGCGGGCCCGTCGAATCAGCTCGTCGTCGACAGAAATGGTCAGATTTGACATGGTGAACCTCCGGTAATCAGTGTAGCACTTGAACCTGTGTAGCACGCATTGGTGCTGAACCACACAGACGCAATCGCCTCATTTGATATCGTCGCCAGTCAAAAATGTAATACACTGAGTCAAATTTTTGTAATCTTTATCATGACCCTCACCGTTCGTTTGCCTGAAACCATCGAGAGCCAGTTGACCCACTTTTGCGAGGCCTTGGGGGTGTCCAAATCTCAAGTGGTGCAAAGCGCGCTGAAAGACTGGTTTGCCAAGCCTGCGCCCGCCCTCAGCCACCCGTTGTTGGCGTTTTCTGACGCTGCTGTCAGTTCACCCCCCAGCCCGGATTGGCCCGGGCCCTATTCCAAAGACCGCCTACGCCAGCAGGTGCTCGCCAGCGGCACACCGCACCGGGCGGGCAAGCCGGTAGCCACTTATAACGGTGACGTCTCTGCCGCCAAGCCAGGCAAAATGACCGCCAAACGTGTGCCAAAGCGCAACACGCGCAAAGCCGCACAAGCCCGCCAGACCGGCCCATCATGAGGGTCGCGCGCAACACCCTGATCGCTGACAGCGGTTTTTTGATTGCCTTGTTTGATGCCCGCGAGCCCCACCGCGTTGCCGCCAAGGCCTATTTGTCAAGCCACCCGCAGCCCTTGCTGACCGTCGAGGCGGTGGTGGTGGAGGTCACATTTTTTCTGGCCGGTGCGCAGCGACGCGCTTTTTTGAACGCCGTTGCGGCAGCGGCATTGCTGGTGCTGCCGCCGCAGGCCAACAGCCACCAGCGCATTGCCGAGCTGTCTGCCAAATATGATGACATGGCTCCTGACTATGCAGACCTGGCGCTGATTGACCTGGCCGAACGCACCGACCTGAACAAGATTCTGACCCTGGACGTTCAAGATTTTTCGCTCTACCGCATCAGGGGACGCAAATGCTTTGACCTGGTGAGCTGGCACTGAGCGGGCAAGCCACTTCCATCAAACCGCCACGGCTTGTGCCACCAGTTTGACACCCAGCGCAGCACAAACCCGATTGACCGTATCAAAACGGGGCTGGGCATTGGGTCGCAGGGCTTTGTAGAGCGCTTCACGGGTCATGCCGGATGCCTTGGCACTCTGGCTCATGCCGCGTGCGCGTGCAATATCGCCGAGTGCGGCAGCCAGCAAAGCCGGGTCGTTTTCCTCCTGTATCACCGTCAGGTATTCAGCAATGGCTTGATCAGTGTCCAGATGTTCAGCAAAATCAAGATCAGGAATATCGGCAAGCCGGATTTTATTTTTCGTCAGTCACTCCTCAAAAGGAGATGCCAACTTGATGGTTTTGGCAGTACCAAAATGCTGACAGTGACTGTCACCATGATTTTCTCTACTGCCTCAGTAAAGCCTCAAACTGCGCAAGCGGCATTTGAGGAGTCGTCGGTGGTGTTTGTGCTGGCTGCGGCATCACTTGAAAGACAGTTTGAATAAAGCTTATTAGTTGTATATTGTTAACAATTTACTAAGAATCGTTCATAATCTATTTACCGTATCCAATCCCAGTTTTCAGGAGATTTGCAATGACACAGTCCATCACCACCCAGTTGTCGCCTGTCGGTCGTGTGCCCGACGACATTCGTCGCGCGGCGGCGCAGCAGCAAAAATTTGATCAGGAAAACACCGAGCGTAGCGTGGGCTACGTCATGCTTGACTGCTCCGGCACCACCATGGACCGCTATGTGGATGCGCCAGCCATTGTGTTTGTTGAGGTATTCAAGAAGTATGGGCTAGAAATCACCATGCCCGAAGCACGCGAGCCGATGGGGCTGCGCAAAGATCTACACATCAAGGCCATCACTGAAATTCCCTCGGTACGCGCGCGCTTTAGCGCCACGTTTGGCCGTGCACCCCATCAATCGGATGTGGATGCGATGTTTGCCGACTTTGTGCCAACCCAGCTTGCCTTGCTGCGCAAGGGCAGTTACCACGACTTGTTGCCTGGCGTGGCTGATGTGGTCAAGGCTTTGCGCCAGCAAGGCATCAAGCTCGGGGTAACCACCGGCTTTACCCGTGATATGTTGGACGTGTTGTTGGCGGGTGCGGCACCGCAGGGCTTTGTGCCCGACACGTCTTGCGCGGGTGACGAGGTAGAGATGCCGCGCCCCACCGCCTACATGGTGATCAAGAACCTGGAGCGCATGGGCGTCTATAACCTGACCAACGCCATGCGCCGCACCGTCAAGGTGGACGACACGGTGTCAGGTGCCGGTGAAGGCGCGCCGATGTGCTGGCGTGTCGGTGTTTCCAAGTGGAGCAACTATGTGGCAGACAGTTGGGCGGCCGTTAAAGCCATGAGCCCGACTGAGCTTGCAGCCAAAGAGCAGGCCTCCAAAGAAAAAATCATCCGCGAAAGTGGCGCGCACTACGTGATTGATGACCTGCGCGACCTGCCTGCGGTGATTGCCGACATCAATGCCCGCCTGGCTGCAGGGGAGCAGCCCTGACAGCGGCGTTGTCGATGGTGCGTTGCTTGCTTTGCATCACATGGTCTACCATGGCGCGGCCTGCCGCAGCGGCATCACCCGAAGCAATGGCCTGGACGATCAGTTGGTGCTCAGCCAAAAAAGTTGCCATCAGCACCGAGTCCGTCAGATTCTGTCGACGAAACAGCGACAGCTCCTTGATCAGCTTGCGGTAGGTGTCGGTGAGTTTGTGGTTGCCGGTCATCTCGACCATGCGGTCGTGAAACTTCAGGTTAAGCACATGGTATTGGTGCGCGTCCTTCACCTTGACAGCTTTTTCCATGCCCGTTACCAATGTTTTGAGCTCCTTGAGCTGCTCTGGCGTGATGCTTTCAGCCAGGCGTTTGCCTACCCAGTGGTCCATGGCGGCACGCAGGTCAAAAATTTCAAGCGCTTCGTCAACCGGAATATTGCGCACAAAAACTCCGCGGTTTTTTTCTGTGCGTACCAAACCGGCTTCGTCGAGCATACGAAACGCCTCACGGATTGGCCCACGCGACACGCCCAGCTTGTCGGCCAGGGCCGCTTCATTGAGTTTGGCACCTGGCAGGTAGTCTCCCACCAGGATGGCGCGTTCGATTTCCTGTTGAACGACGATGGCAAGCGAATTGTTTTGTAACAGGGCGATGGTGGGGTGGATCGAGGCGGTCATGCCGATATTGGATCACAAGCAACGGGCTATGCCGCTAACCCCAAATCTTGCAGCGCAAGTGCCACAGCATGAACCGCCTGTTCCATGTCATGGGGCCCGATAGCGCCGATACAACCCACCCGGAAGGTCTCGATTTGGGTCAGTTTGCCCGGGTACAGCAAAAATCCGTGGGCACGCACCGCCGCGTAAAACGACTTGAATTCGTACTTGGGGTGTGCTGGCGCGTGAAAGGTAACGATGATGGGTGACTGAATGGCAGGGTCAAGAAACGGCTTGAAGCCCAGGCGAGCCATGCCGACCATGAGGGTTTCAAAGTTGTGCGTGTAGCGCGCCAGCCGGGCGGGCTGGCCGCCCTCGGCCTCAAATTGGGCAATCGCCTCATGCAGTGCCACCACCACATGGGTGGGGGGCGTAAAGCGCCATTGGCCGGTTTTTTCCATGTACATATATTGGTCGTGCAAATCCATGGCCAATGACTGGCTTTGGCCGGCGCAGTGGTCTAGCACCGCTTTGCGGATGAAGACAAAACCCATGCCCGGCACCCCTTCCAGGCACTTGCCGCTGGCGGCAATGAGTGCGTCAAAACGGGTACTGCGGGCATCAATTTCCAGGGCACCAAAAGAGCTCATGGCATCCACAATCAGCCCCTTGCCGTGTGCCGTGCACACGTCGGCCACCGCTTGCAGCGGGTTGAGCACACCGGCGCCCGTTTCGCAGTGAATCAGCACCACGTGAGTGATGGAAGCATCTGTGGTGAGATGCGCGTCGAGAACCGTAGCTGACACGGGCTGTGCCTCGTCAAAGTCCAGCACCGTCACGCGTCGGCCCATCAACTGGGTCAGGCGGGCAGCGCGCTTGCAGTAAGCACCGTTGTCAAGTACCAACACATGACCGTCGCGCGGCACCAGTGTGGCCACCGCTGCTTCAACGCTGAAGGTACCACTGCCTTGCAGCGGCACCACCACATGGCTGTCGTGGCCATGGATGATGCTGAGCAGGCTGGCACGCACACTGGCAGTGACGGCGTTGAAATCAGCGTCCCACGAGCCCCAGTCTTTTAACATGGCCAGCTTGGTGCGTAGCGTGGTGGTCAAGGGGCCGGGGGTCAGCAGGATTTTGTCTCTGTCCATGGTGCTTGTCTCCAATCGTTAAGCTCGCCAGGCCTGTGTGCGTCGGTTCACCCACCAGGCCAGGATCATAAAAAACAGCGTTGCCAGCGTGCTGGCAAGGCCAATCAGGACGGCCATGGCCGCGGCGGCACCCATTTCGCCAGCTTCGTCCAGGTTCAGGATGGCAATGGAGGCGACCTTGGTTTCTGGCGAATACAAAAAAACCACAGCCGAAATGGTGGTCATGGCGTTGATGAAAAAGTAGCGCGCCATATCGACCAGCGCCGGGGTGCAAATGGGCAGCGTGACGCGCCAGAAGGTTTTGTAAAAGGGCACTTTGAGCGAGGCGCTGACTGCCTCAAATTCGCTGTCGAGTGCTTTGAGTGCGGTCACAGCCGTGAGATGACCCGTGGTGTAAAAGTGGATGATGGTGCACAGCGTCAGCAGGGTCAGCGTGTGGTAAAGCCCATTCAGTGGGTTGCTGGCGGCATTGAAGAAAAAAATGTAGCCCAGGCCCAGCACCAGTCCCGGCACGGCCATGGGCACCACAGCCAACAGCCGCACCCCAGCGCGTAAACTGTCCATGCCCCTGGTTTTTTCCAGCAGGTAAGCCCCCACAAACACCAGCGCGGTGCCAAACAAGGCCGTGCCACCCGCCATGGTGATGCTGTTCAAGAAGGCCACCCCCACTTCAGCGTCGAGCAGACCCAAGGCGTAATGGCGCAGGCTGGGTGTCAGGTCGTAAGGCCAAAAAGTTGCAAACGAGGCAAATACCGCCATGCCCAACATCGCCAGAACCAGCAGCGCGATGCTGGCGCAAAACAGCGTCATGAGTCGGTCAAACAGCGGCGAGGGCTTGGCACGGTAAGGAATGGCGCGCGCGGACAGCATGGCCGTTTGCCTGCGGCTCACATAGTTGTCAACGGCAAAACTCAACACTGCTGGGGTCAACAGCAAAATGGCCACCACCGCGCCCTTGGCAAAATCCTGCTGGCCAATCACCAGTTTGAACACATCGGTGGCCAGCACATTGAAGTTGCCCCCAATCACCTTGGGGATGCCAAAGTCGGTGATCACCAGCGTAAAGGTCACCATGGCCGCAGAAATCAGACCATATTTGGCCCCCGGCAGGGTGATGGTAAAAAACTTGCGCAGTGCCGTGGTGCCCATGGCGTCGGCGGCCTCAAACAGGCGCGCATCTGACATGGACAAAGCCGTCACCAAGATCATCAAGGTGTGCGGAAACACCGCAATACATTCGGCCAGCACCACGCCTGGCGCGCCATAAATCTCGTCAATGCCAATGTGGTCTAACCAGGCCTTGAGCACACCTTGGTTGCCAAACCAGTAAATCAGTGAAATGGCCGACAGAAGCGACGGGGCCAGCAGCGGCACCAGCGTGATGCCGCGAAACAGCGCCTTGTAGGGCATGCAGGAGCGGCTCAAGGCATAGGCAAAGGTGAAGGCCAGTGGTAGCACGATCAGCGTTACCAGACCCGACACCCACAGGCTGTTCCACAGACTGCCCAGCAAGGCGGGGGTTTGGGCATAGGCCAAAAAATTGGCCAGCCAGACAAATTCACCGCTGTCAGACTGCAGTGCCTGAATCAGAATGGCACCCAGTGGCAAGGCCAAAAAGTACAACAAAAAAACAGCGACCAAACCTAGCATGACGTGCGCCAAGCGGTCAATCCAGTGGTAGTGTTGCTTGACCACGGGCAACTGCAGCACGGATGCCATCAAAATACCTTGAGACGTTCGGGCAGGAGTTTGAGGGTCAACGCCGAGCCCGCCCGCAGCGACTGCTCAGACAGAAAGTTGGGCGACAAATAAACTGTGAGTTTTTGATCGCCTAACAGGGGTGCGTTCACATGGACGTGGCAATGCGAGCCCAGAAAGTCAATCCCCTCAATCTGGCACGAAAACACATGCGCATCGCCTGGCGCAATCGGGTGCGCCAACACGTCTTCCGGGCGCAAATAGACCTTGACGGCGCCCTCTGCACCGTTTGAGGGCACGCGCATCTGACCAAGCTGCAGGCTGCCACTCACCCGCTGGGCGTTCAGCACATTGACCTTGCCGACAAAGTCGGCCACAAAGGGGGAGGCTGGTTCGCGGTAAATGGCCATCGGGGTACCGATTTGCTCAATCACGCCATGGTTCATCACCACAATGCGGTCGGCCACACTCAGTGCTTCTTCTTGATCATGGGTCACCATGATGGTGGTCACGCCCAGCGTTTGCTGCAGGCTGCGAATTTCTTGCCGCAGGCGCACGCGCTCCAGCGCGTCCAGCGCAGACAGCGGCTCGTCCAGCAACAGCAAGCCGGGTGCGGTGGCCAGGGCGCGTGCCAGGGCAATACGTTGCTGCTGCCCGCCTGAGAGTTGGCCTGGGAACTTGGCCTCACTGCCCGGCAGTCCGACCAGCTTGAGCAGGTCGGTCACGCGTTGGCGCGTTTGTGCGCGTGGTGCCTTGCGGTTGACCAAGCCATACGACACATTGTCAAACACGCTCAAGTTAGGAAACAGCGCATAACTTTGAAACACAATGCCGTAGTTGCGGTGCGCCGGTGGCAAGCGTGAAATATCACGTCCACCCAGGAACACTTGCCCGGCTGTTTGCAGATCCAGGCCCGCAATGATGCGCAGCAAGGTGGTCTTGCCGCAGCCTGATGGCCCCAAAAAACACACAAACTCACCTTTTTGAACGGCGAGATTGATGTCCCTCAGGGCTGTAAAACTGCCAAAATTTTTACAAATTTGGCGCAGATCAAGAAACAAATTGTCGCTCACACGCTGACAAACTTCACTTCTTTTTTTCTGACTTGCCGTCGTAACGGCGCGTCCATTCGGTCAGGATGCGCTCGCGCTGCTCGGCGGCGTAATTGAAGTCAAGCTTGACCAGCCGTTGCTCGTAGTCCTTGGGCACATTGGCCAGCGGTGCTGCAACGCCAGGTTGTGCGGTGATGGCAAAGTTTTTACCGTACAGCAGCATGGCGTCTTTGCTGGAGGCCCAGTCGGCGAGCTTTTTGGCAGCGTCAAGCTTTTTGGTGCCTTTGTGGATGGCAAACGCTTCCAGATCCCAGCCCAGACCTTCTTTGGGGAACACCAAGTCAATTGGCGCACCTTTGGCCTTGTTGGTGTTGGCGCGGTATTCAAACGAGATACCCACCACAAACTCGCCACTGGCGGCCATGTTGCAGGGCTTGGAGCCCGAGTGGGTGTATTGCGCAATGTTGGCGTGCAAACCGTCCATGTATTTCCAGCCGCCACCCTTGCCGTCTTGATCACCAAACAAGGTCAGCCAGGCGACCACGTCAAAGTAACCGGTGCCGCTGGAGGCCGGGTTGGGCATGACGATCTGGCCCTTGTAAGCCGGTTTGGTCAGGTCTTGCCAACTGGTCGGTTTGGGGATGTTTTTCTTTTGCGCTTCGACCGTGTTGAAGCACACGGTGGCACCCCACACGTCCATGCCAAACCAGGCTGGCGGCTGTTTTTTGTCGCGGTACTGGGTCATGATGGCATCCAGGTTGAGTGGTGCGTAGGGCACCAGCATGCCCTGTTTGTCCAGCAGCGCCAGGCTGCTGGCGGCCACACCCATCACCGCATCGGCCTGTGGATTGGCTTTTTCAGCCAGCAGCTTGGCGGTGATGACACCAGTTGAGTCGCGCACCCACTTGATCTCGATGTCAGGGTTGACCTGGTTAAAGCCTTGTTGGTAGGCTTTAAGCTGGTCGGTTTCCAGGGCGGTATAAACCAGCAGTTGGGTCTTTTGGGCGAAAGCGGCGCTGGTGGCGGCCAGCAGGCCGGTCAGGGCAAGAAATTTGACAATTTTGGACAAACGCATCAGCAGCTCCTGGTAATAAAAGTGGCTAGTTTGTGACTTGATCGTGACAATGTGATGACATTCACAGTGCGTGCAACTAAGCAAGTCTTGTACCACCAGCCGACTGGATTTGAATAAGTTCCAACTCGTTTGTCAATTGTTATTTGTAGATTGTTGAGCATCTGCGCTTTGTGTTTCAATCGCGTCATGACTGAAAATTGTCTACCAAGTACCCATGGCGTGCCGTCGCAAAGCGAAGGGGATATCAATTCGTCGCCGCAGCGTAAAGCTTGGCAAGACAGTGCGCTCGATGCCCCCACCCGCGCCTTGCTGGTGCGTGACAGTGCAGCATTTTTGCACCAGTCTGTTTCTACCCCGTGTCTTAACGGTATTGCCAAAGCGGATGGCATTTGGATTGAAGACACCGCAGGACGACGCTACATGGACTTTCATGGCAACAACGTGCACCACCTGGGTTATGCCCACCCCCAGGTGATTGCCGCCATAAAAAGCCAGCTCGATACCCTGAGTTTTGCGCCGCGTCGTTTTGCCAATGACCGGGCAGTGGCGCTGGCAGAGACCCTGAATGCCCATTTTGAGACCCTCACCGGCGCCGCTGGCAAAGTGCTGTTCACCACGGGGGGCTCTGACGCGGTAGAAGTTGCGATCAAGTTGGCGCGCATCGCCACCGGCCGCTTCAAGACCCTGAGTTTTTGGGATTCGTTTCACGGTGCTGGCCTGGGTGCCTCCAGTGTGGGCGGTGAGTCATTGTTTCGTAGCAGTCACGCGGTGGGTCCGTTATTACCTGGCACCGAACATGTGGCCCCGTTTGGATGCTACCGCTGCGCGTACGGCCATGCGGTCGATGCGCGAGGTCAGCCTGATCTAGCCCAGTGCAAACTAGCCTGCGCCAATATGGTGCGGTATGTGCTGGAACGAGAGGGTGATGTGGCTGCCGTGATTGCCGAGCCCGCCCGAGCGGTACCTTTCTTGCCGCCACCAGGGTATTGGGCCGCAGTTCGCGCAGCCTGTCACGCACAGGGTACGCTCCTGATTTTTGACGAAATTCCCACTGGCTTGGGCAAAACCGGGCGTTTTTTTGCTGCCGAGCACGACCAGGCAGCGCCGGACATTGTGGTGCTGGGCAAGGCACTTGGTGGCGGCGTGTTACCCATTGCCGCGGTCATTGCGCGCGCCGAGCTCGATGTCGCGGGCGCGTACGCCTTTGGCCATTACACCCATGAAAAAAATCCGGTCACTGCGGCGGCGGCGCTGGCGACGCTGCAAGTCATTCAATCGGAAGGATTGGTGGAAAACGCGGCTCAGGTCGGTGCCTGGGCGCTTGAACGGCTGCACGACATGAAAGACAGGCATCCCCTGATCGGCGACGTGCGGGGCCGTGGTTTGTTGATTGGTATTGAACTGGTGGCTGACCGTGTCTCCAAAGCCCCTGCTGGGGATGCGGCCGAGCGCGTGTTGTACGCGGCCATGTCGCGCGGCTTGTCGTTTAAAACAACCATGGGCAATGTGTTGACCTGGACACCACCGCTGATCACCACCCGCGCGCAAATGGGTGCGGCATTGGACATTCTGGAGCAAAGCTTGCATGAGCTCAGGGTGCCATGACATTTTATAAAACGCCCTACACACCCACCCTGCAAAGACCGTTCTGGCTGGAGCAGTCGCTGTTTACCGATGGCGGACTGGCGCCCGCTTTGCAGGGTGAACAAACGGCAGATGTCTGTATTGTGGGCGGCGGCTACACCGGCCTGTGGACTGCCATTTTGACCAAACAGCAGAATCCGGCGCTTGATATTGCCGTGTTGGAGGCGGACTTGTGCGGCGCAGGTGCGAGCGGTCGCAACGGTGGTTGCCTGCTGACCTGGGCTGCCAAGTTTTTTACCTTGCGTCGGCTGTTTGGTGAGGCTGAGGCGATTCGCCTGGTCAAGGCTTCAGAAGCTGCGGTACAGCACATTGCAGATTTTTGTCGTACGCACGCCATTGATGCCGAGTTGCGCCATGACGGCACGCTTTATACCGCCACCAACCGAGCCCAGGTTGGCACGCTCGACCCAGTCATGGCCGCCTTGCAAGCCTGTGGTATTGAGTCGTTCTTTGCGCTGGCGCCGTCTGAGGTGGCTCGCCGTTCGGGTTCGGTCAAAAACGTGGCTGGCGTGTTTTCTCCCCATGCCGCCACAGTACAGCCAGCCAAGCTGGTGCGGGGCTTGCGCCGCGTTGCCTTGCAGATGGGTATTCGCCTATTTGAGCGCAGTCCGATGCTGGCCCTGAGCCCGGCGCAACCGGTGATCGTGCACACGCCCGGGGGCAGCCTGACAGCGGGCAAACTGGTGTTGGCCACCAACGCCTGGATGGCAAGCATGTTTGCATCATTCGAGCGCAGCATCGCCATCGTCTCCAGTGACATGGTGATTACTGAACCATGCCCGGAACTCATCTTGCCCTCGGGCCTGACCGATGGTGTCTCGGTGCTCGATTCGCGCACCTTTGTGTATTACTACCGCAGCACCCCCGATGGCCGGTTGATGCTGGGCAAGGGCGGCAACACCTTTGCGTTTGGTGGGCAGATCGCACCAACGTATGACCAGCGCTCGGCCTACGAGGCACCCTTAACCCGTGCGGTGCGCGCGTTTTTTCCTTCACTGGCGCAGGTCCCCATCACGGCAAGCTGGACCGGTCCGTCAGACCGGTCGGTCACTGGCTTCCCGTTCTTTGGCCACCTCAATGGCGCACCTCACATTTATTACGGTTTTGGTTATTCGGGCAGCGGTGTGGGGCCTTGTTATATGGGTGGGCAAATCCTGTCGTCGTTGTTGCTGGACCAAGACAATGCCTGGACGCGCAGCCCGCTCACACAGGGGCCACGCGGGCAGTTCCCGCCAGAACCCATCCGCTACCTTGGTGCCAATCTGGTGCGAAATGCCATCCGGCGCAAGGAGCGCGCCGAAGACGAGGACCGTGCACCGTGGCGGGTTGACCAATTTTTGAGTCAGTTCGCCAATGCAGCCGGCAAAGCTGACAAGGCCTGACCACAGATGGCGCTGACCTGGCCGGTGGCACTGGCGGTGTTGTTCGGCGCCTTACTGCACGCCAGTTGGAACGCGCTGGTCAAGTCCAGCACCGACAAGGAAATGGACACGGCGCTGATCCACCTGATTGGCTCGTTGATGGCGATTCCGCTGGTGTTGCTGATGGGCTTGCCACCGCGCAGTGCCTGGCCTTACCTGGTGGTCTCCATCACCATCCACATTGGCTATTACTTTGCGCTCACAGGGGCCTACCGTCATGGTGAGCTGGGGCTGACCTACCCCCTGATGCGTGGTGTGGCACCCCTGCTGGTGGCGCTGTCCGCCAGCTTTACGCTGCATGAGCAGCTCTCGCTGCTAGCCTGGCTGGGGGTGCTGGGCATCAGCCTGGGTGTGTTGACGCTGGGTTTGAGCCAGCATGCCTTTGATGCCCCCAAGGCGGTGGCGTTCGCCCTGGCCAACGCCGTCATCATTGCCGTTTACACCGTGGTTGACGGGCTGGGTGTGCGCGCCGCCGGCACTACCCTGACCACCACCTTGCAGTATGTGGCAACACTGTTCATGTTTGATGGCTGGCCGTTTGCCTTGATCATTTTGGCTCAGCGCCGTGGTGCGCTGCCACGCTACGCACGCCAGCGTTGGCCGCTGGCAAGCGTCGGGGCACTTGCTTCGCTGGGCTCTTATGGCATTGCCCTGTGGGCCATGACCCGTGCGCCGGTGGCCATGGTGGTGGCGCTGCGCGAGGTGTCGGTGCTGTTTGCGGTGGTGATTGGCGCACTGGTGCTGGGCGAAGCCCTGACATTGCGACGCATCGTAGGCGCGCTGGTCATCATCGCGGGCGTGATGGCACTGCGCTTGGGTTAGCACATCGGGTTAGCCATTTAGCCCAAAGTGGCTGCCCAGCAAAATGCACGCGGCCTCGGCCGCGAGCTGTCCCTCAAGCAGCAGCGTGCGCACGTGCGCTGGTGCCAACAAGGCAAATTGAATCACTTCGCCGTCCTGGTTGGCGGGCTGTAGCGTGTCGGGGAGCAAGCCCTCAAACCAGTCGATGTGCTCCACCACATAACCCACGCCACCGTCCACCGGATTGGGTCGCCGCACCACAAAGTGGCCGCCCGCATGAAGCGCCTGTACATGAGCCAGATCAATACCAGCTTCTTCCCAGGTTTCGCGCTTGAGCGCCTGCGTCAGGGTGTCGGTTGCGGCCACCATACCGCCCATCAAGGTGTCCCACAGCCCGGGGTCGGTAGCTTTGTTCAAGGCGCGTTGTTGCAGCCAGAGGCGGCCGTCTGCGCTGCGGCCATTGAGGTGCACCGCTTGCGTGGTCATGCCAAGCAGGCGAAAGATGCCGCGCTCGGCACTGGCCACCTGCCGTCCGTCCGGATGGCGCACCGCCAATGCTTCGTTGCGCCACTGCTGGCGCACAAATCCTAAGTTGGCTGTGTACAGGGCCTGCGCCAAAAAGGTGAAAGCCCGGGCTCCGTCGCCGGTAATCTGCCAACTGGCGGCCGAGGCTGCAGGGTCTGGGCAGCATTGCATCGAAAAACTATCCTGGGTCAGACCGTTTTCAACCGGCACGATCTGATCCAGCAGGTGGGGCTCAACGGAGCCGATCGCTTGCCCGTTGAGCAGCAGCGGCAGCCTCGGGCAACGCGGTGGCTGGCTTAAGCGAGATTGCCAGGCATGCAGTGAGAGGGGATCAAAAGAATGGGTGGACATGATTGTGTCGCGCTGCCTGTGTCAGTTCACTTGGTTTATGCGCAATGTTTCCCGTGTTTGGTGTCAGTCGTACATCAGCATCAACCACGACCGATGGCTAGACCGCTACACGGTGAGTTTTAGTTTGGTCGTCCACACCCATCAAAAGCCCTTGAACGCTGATGTCCTCATCGATTTCATCCCAGGCCCTTTCACGGACGTGAATATGCGGCGGTTCGCACGGATCGCCTTCGTTGAAAAAAAAAGAATTTGAAGTTCTTCCAGCGAAATACAACGGGCATGAATCTTAGTCCTTCCTGTCACCAAGGTGCCTCACGACAGAATAGCATGAAAGTACCTAGCAACAGCACCGGGCTGCTACTGGGCATATTAACGACCGTGTCTCCCGCATATAGCGATGCTTGGTTAATCAATCGCCATATCAGCCCGGCTCCAGTGCGCCACTCGCCAGTCGCACCATGACGCGGCCCCGATAATCGCGGCTCCATGCCAAACCCTTTGAAAATCGAATTTCCCGAATCCCTCCCCGTCAGCGCCCGCCGCGAAGAGATCATGGCTGCCATGCAGGCGCACCAGGTCGTCATTGTCTGCGGCGAAACCGGATCGGGCAAAACCACGCAGTTGCCCAAGATCGCCCTGGCACTGGGGCGCGGCAAGCTCAATTACCCGGTACACAACCCGGATGGCTCGCGCGCACCACTTGGCAAGCTCATTGGCCATACCCAGCCCCGGCGCATTGCGGCCAGCAGCGTGGCCAAGCGGATTGCCGAAGAATTACACACCACGCTGGGCGACGTGGTCGGTTTCAAGGTGCGTTTTCAGGACCGGTTGAGCCGCGACAGCTCGGTCAAGCTCATGACCGACGGCATTTTGCTGGCCGAAACACAGACCGATCCGCTGCTTAAGGCCTACGACACGATCATCCTCGACGAGGCGCATGAACGCAGCCTGAACATCGACTTCTTGCTGGGTTACCTGCGCCAGATTCTGCCGCGTCGACCCGACCTGAAAGTGGTGGTGACGTCGGCCACGATTGACGCCGAGCGTTTTGCTGAGCACTTTACCAGCCGCAAAGGGCCGGCGCCGATCATCATGGTCTCGGGGCGCATGTTCCCGGTCGAACAACGTTACCGGCCCTTTGAGGAGGCGCGCGACTATGATTTGAACAACGCGATCGCCGATGCGGTCGACGAGCTTTGGCGCGATGTCCATAACAGCGGCGATATTCTGGTATTTTTGCCGGGTGAACGCGAAATCCGCGAAGCCGCTGACCACCTGCGCGGCCACCTGAGCCACCAGCCCGTGTTTCGCAATGCCGAGGTGCTGCCGCTGTTCGCCCGGCTGAGCCAGGCCGAACAGGACCGCATTTTTGACGGCCATAGCGGGCGGCGTATTGTGCTGGCCACCAATGTGGCCGAGACCTCGCTCACGGTGCCGGGCATCCGCTACGTGATCGATGCGGGCACGGCCCGCATGAAGCGCTACAGTTTTAGAAGCAAGGTGGAGCAGTTGCTGGTGGAACCCATCAGCCAGAGTTCGGCCAATCAGCGCGCCGGGCGTTGCGGCCGGGTCGCCAACGGCATTTGTATTCGGCTCTATGACGAGAAAGACTTCATCGGCCGCCCCAAATTTACCGACCCCGAAATTTTGCGCAGTTCACTCGCAGGTGTGATCCTGCGCATGAAGTCGCTGCACCTGGGTGTGGTGGAAGATTTTCCGTTCATTGAGAAACCGTCGGGGCGCGCCATTGCCGATGGCTACCAGTTGCTCAACGAACTCGGCGCCGTGGACGACGCCAACGAACTCACCGCCACCGGTCAGGAGTTGGCCAAGCTGCCGCTCGATCCGCGTGTGGGCCGCATGATTCTGGAAGCGCGCACGCGTGAGGCGCTGGACGAGGTGCTGGTGATTGCCTCGGCGCTTTCCGTGCAGGACGTGCGCGACCGGCCCATGGAAGCGCAGCAACAGGCCGACCAGGCGCATGCCAAGTTTGACGATGAGAAGAGCGAGTTCAGCGGCTACCTCAGGCTGTGGAAATGGATCAACGATGGCAAGGGCGGGGAGGGGCAACATAAACTCTCAAATCGACAATATGAACAACTGCTGCGGCAAAACTTCGTCAGCATGCGCCGCGTGCGCGAGTGGCGCGACATCCACTCGCAGTTGCACACGGTGGTGGCCGAGCACAAGTGGCGTTTGAACACACTGCCGGCCAGCTATGAGCAGTTGCACCTGTCGATGCTGGCGGGCCTGCTGGGCAACATTGGCTACAAGCTGGAAACTGAAGGCGGCGGCGGCGGGGGCGAGTACCTGGGCGCGCGCGGCATCAAGTTTTACCCGCACCCAGGCGCCCATCTGGTCAAGAAGCCGGGGCGCTGGATTGTGGCCGCCGAACTGGTGGAAACCACGCGCCTGTTTGGCCGCGGCATTGCCGCGATTGAGCCGCAGTGGCTGGAGCAGGTGGGTGGCCATTTGCTCAAGAAACAGTTGCTGGACCCGCATTGGGAAAAGAAGTCGGCCGAGGTCAACGCGCTGGAGCGCGCCACGCTGTACGGCATCGTTGTGTACAGCGGCAGGCGCGTGAACTATGGCCGGGTCGACCTGGTCGGTGCGCGTGAAATTTTCATTCGTGAGGCGCTGGTGAACGGCCAGTGGGACTGCAAGTGGCCGTTTTTGCAGGCCAATCACAAGCTCGTCAAACAGGTTGAAGACCTGGAGCACAAGGCGCGCCGACAGGACGTGCTGGTCGACGACGAACTGATCTACGCCTTTTACGACCAGCAGTTGCCCGCCGACGTCTGCAGCGGCTACAGCTTTGACCATTGGTACCGCGAAGCCTGCAAAAAGCCGGAGTACCTGATGCCCATGCCGGTGCGCGGCGCGGTGCCCACCGGCAACAGCAAGCTCCTGCTGCTCACGCGTGAGGAACTCATGCGCCACGAGGCGGCTGGCATCACCACCCAGTCCTTTCCCAAAACCGTCCGCCTGGGCGGCGTCGATTGCGCTGCCACGTATCTGCACGAACCCGGCGACCCCAAGGACGGCCTGACCGTGACCGTGCCGCTGTTTGTGCTGAACCAGGTCAACGAGGAGCGTTGTGAATGGCTGGTGCCTGGCATGCTCAAGGACAAAGTTCAGGCATTACTCAAAACCCTGCACCAGCGCCCGCGTTCGCGCTTGGTGCCGCTGCCCGAAAGCGCCCGCAAGATGGCAGAGGCCTTGAACGTGCCCGAAATTTTTGGCCATGGCGCGCTGCTGGATGCCGTGCTCAAACTGGTGCGCGCGGCCACTGCGGTGGACGTGGTGCGCGCCGACATCAAGGTCGACATGCTCAGTCCGCATTTCTTCATGAACTTCCGGGTGGTCGATGAACACGCCCGCCAACTGGGCACTGGGCGTAACCTGGGCGCCCTGAAAGCCGAACTGGGCGCCAAGGCGCGCGGCGCATTTCAGGCGCTGGCCGGGCTCAAGCTAGGGCAGGGCGCTGCCAACCCGCAGCATCAGATGCCGACACCGCACACGGGGTCACGGTCGACTGAAGTCGACCCTACAGACCCCACAAAAAGCCAAGCCCGACAAGCCACAAAGTCCGAGCAACCTGGATTGCGGGTCGGAGTCGGCAATGACAAGCTGGCTACCCAGCGCTACACCGCCTGGACCTTTGGTGAACTGCCTGAACTGCTTGAAATTCAAAAGGGTGGCCAGACCCTGATTGGTTACCCTGGCCTGATCGACGCGGGTGATGCCGTCACCCTCGAGGTCTTTGACGAGCCCGATGTGGCCGTTGCCAAACACCGCGCCGGCCTGCGCCGTCTGTTTGCCCTGCAGATCAAGGACGCGCTCAAGTACTTGGAAAAGAATGTGCCCGACCTGCAAAAAATGGCCGTCACCTACATGCAGGTCGGCAAAAACCCGGACGGCACGGGGACCGGCGGCACGCTGGAAGAATTACGCGAACAAATCATTCAGGTGGCACTCGACCGCGCCTTTTTGCTCGATCCACTGCCCACCGACGAGTTTGCCTTCAAGAAACGCATCGACGAGGGCCGCGGCCGCCTGACCCTGATCGCGACCGAAGTCGCCCGGCTGGCCGCAGCCATTCTGACCGAGTACGCGGTCGCCGCGCGCAAGATCAAGGACACCAAAAACGCACCCGAGGCCACGCAAGATGCCGCCCAGCAATTGGCCCGCCTGATGCCCAAGCGTTTTTTAAGTGTCACGCCATGGGCCAGCCTGCACCACTTCACCCGCTACCTGAAAGCCATCACCGCGCGCCTTGACAAATACCGTGCCGACCCGGCGCGTGACCTGGCGCGCCTCAAAGAACTGCAGCCGCTGGAGCAGCGTTACTCGCGCTTGCTGGCCGAGCGCAAGGGTGTGGTCGACGAACGCCTGCAGGAATTCCGCTGGCTGCTTGAGGAATTACGCGTGAGCTTTTTTGCCCAGGAGTTGCGCACGCCGCAGCCGATCAGTGTCAAACGCCTGGAAAAAGCCTGGGCGCAGTTGGTGTAACACTACCGGATTTTTGTGGGGTCGACTTCAGTCGACCTGGCGGGTAGCGCAAGGGTCGATTCAAGGCATCAGCCGGATCAGGCGCCCTTGCGCGTGGTCGGTCAGCACATAGAGCAAACCGTCAGGCCCCTGGCGCACATCACGGATGCGTTCACCCAGCTCCACGAGCAATGGGTGCTCGCGCAGTACGCGGCCGCCAAAAGGTTTTGAGAGCTCGATCCGGTTCAGGTAGCCAAACTTGAGTGAGCCCACCAACAGGTTACCAACCCAGTGGCTGCCGTAGCGGGTACTGGTTACAAAGGCCATGCCCGAGGGCGCAATCGATGGCACCCAGTAGTGCAGCGGCTGTGTCATGCCGGCTTTGGCGCTGAGCCCGGCGCCAATCGGGCCGCCGCCATAGTTCTCGCCATAAGTGATTGCCGGCCAGCCGTAATTGCGGCCCGGCGCGATCAGGTTGATTTCGTCGCCGCCCTGGGGCCCGTGCTCATGTGCCCACAGCGTGCCGTCGGGCGTCAGCACCAGGCCCTGTGGGTTGCGGTGGCCATAAGACCAGATTTCTGGCAAGGCCCCGGCGGTGGTGACAAACGGGTTGTCCGGCGGCACACGGCCGTCTTTGAACAGGCGAATGATCTTGCCGTGGTGGTTGCCCAGCGTTTGCGCGTCGTCCTTGCGCAAGTAGCGTTCACCCAGGGTCACGAAAAGCAGGCCATCGGGCTTGCCCTGGGTCTGGCTCTCGGCCAGGCGGCAACCAAAATGCGCGCTGCTGGCCACCTTGGGCCGGGCACTGAAGATGACCTGCACCGCCACCAGCCGAGTGCGGTCGTTTGAGAGCCGTGCCCGTGCCAGTGCCGTGCTGTTGCCCCCTGCGCCGGGCTCTGAAAAACAGAAAAACAGGGTGTGATTGCGGGCAAAGTCGGCGTCGAGCAGTACATCGAGCAAACCACCCTGGCCGCCGGCTGCCACCTCAGGTAGACCGGTCAGCGCCGGGTTGACCCGGCCATCGGCCTCAATCACGCGCAGGCGCCCCGGGCGCTCGGTGACCAGAAACCGGCCGTTGGGCAAAAATGCTAGCGACCAGGGATGCGCCAGGCCGACGGCAAGTACCTGGTGACGCAGCGGCTGGGCCAACGCTGGCAGCGCCAGGCAGACCAGCGTCGTCAGCAATAAATTTTTGATCCACCTCGCCATGGCTTGTTTCCTGACCTGGATTGTTTTCAGCGGCATGGTAGCGCAAGCGTCGGTTGAAAAAGTGGCACGGGTCTTGTCAGCTTTGTGCAGTTTTGGGAATCGACAATAGGCCATATTTTCAAATATGGACAGAGTATGGACATGCGCAAAGTACTGATTGTCGGCGGCGGTATCGGCGGCCTGAGTGCTGCCTTGGCCTGTACCCGAGCGGGTGCCGAGGTGGCCCTGTTTGAGCGCAGTGCCATGTTTTCGGAATTTGGTGCAGGCATTCAACTGAGCCCCAATGTGGTAAAAATTTTGTATGGCTGGGGCCTGCAGCAGGCGCTGGCCGAGGTGGTGGCTTTGCCGGACCGGCTGCAGGTGCGCAGCGCCAGTTCGGGGGCCGTGCTAGGCACATTGCGCCTGGGTGAGGTGATGGCCCGGCGTTATGGCGCACCTTACCTCACCATCCACCGGGCCGATTTGCATCAACTGCTGTTGATTGCGCTGCAACAACAGGGTGGGGCGGCGCTCAACCTGAGCAGTACGGTGATCAGTTTCGAACAGACCGAGCGCGATGTCGCGCTGCAACTGGCCCAGGATCAGCTTGTGCGTGGCGACCTGCTGGTGGGCGCCGATGGCGGCTGGAGCGGAATTCGCCAGCAGTTGCTGGCCGACGGCACGCCGCAGCCGACCGGGCATCTGGCCTACCGGGCGCTGATCTCGCAAGCGCGTTTGCCGGTGCATTTGCGCAGTTCGCAAGTGACCGCCTGGCTGGGTCCGCAGATGCATGTGGTGCAGTACCCGGTGCGCGGCGGTGAATGGCTCAATGTGGTGGCCATCGTGCATGGCCAGGTGCAGGGTGACATGTCGCACTGGGATCACAGTGGCAACGCAGTTGAATTGCAGCAGCGCCTGCAGGCCACCTGCAAACCGCTCAGGGACTTGATCCAGGCGGTGCCGGACTGGCGTTTGTGGGCCTTGAGCATTCGCCCGCCCATGCGCAGTGGCCGTGAGCAGGCGGGTGGCCGTGTCGCCTTGCTGGGTGACGCCGCGCACCCGATGGTGCCGTACCTGGCCCAAGGCGCAGGCATGGCAATTGAAGACGCTGCCGTGCTGGCGGATGTGCTGGAAGAAGGGGGTTTGTTTGCAGACGGGCCAGGTGCGGATAGCGCCGATGCGGCTAGCCGGGTGCCGGGCCTGTTGCGCCAATACGCGCAGCAGCGCTGGCAGCGTAATGCCCGGGTGCAGGCCACGGCCATCCGTAATGGCAACATCTTTCACGCCAGCGGGCTGATGGCTTTGGCCCGCAACGCGGCCATGAAAATTCGGGGCGAGGGCCTGATGGACCAGCCCTGGCTGTACCAGGGCGCTTGAGTGGCGGTTAAAATCCGCGCACTTTTTGCATGAATCTGGTCTGTTTCGTGCGCTTTTTTTCTTTCGTCAGTCTCTCCCTGAGGCCCTTCAATTGACTCTGCACATCACCCCTTTTGAGGGCGGTAGCGCTCTTGGCGCTTTCCGTATTCAACAACTTTTGCCGGGGTTACAAGCCGTGCATGACAAGATCAATGGCATTGCCGCGCGCCATGTGCATCTGGTTTGCTCGGACCAAGCGCCCAGCGCTGCGCTGCAACAGCAATTGGCAGCCTTGCTGAACTATGGCGAGCCCTACGGCGGGCCCCTGGACGGCCCGCTGATTGTGGTCACGCCGCGTTTTGGCACGGTTTCGCCCTGGGCTTCCAAGGCCACTGACATCGCCCACAATTGCGGCCTGGCGGTGCACCGCGTGGAGCGCATGGTGGAATACCGCATCAGCCTCAAAACCGGTTTGCTCGGTAAACCCACCCTGACCGAGGTGCAACTGGCGCAGGTGGCCAGTCTGCTGCATGACCGCATGACCGAGAGTGTGATGTTTGAGCGCGCCACCGCTTTTGGCCTGTTTGCCAGTCTGCCCGCCGCGCCCATGGCCCATGTGGACGTGCTGGCCGGTGGCAAACCCGCCCTGCTGGTGGCCAACACCGAGTTTGGCCTGGCGCTGGCCGACGACGAGATGGATTACCTGGTGCAGGCCTTCACGCAGTTGCAGCGCAACCCGACCGACGTGGAACTGATGATGTTCGCCCAGGCCAACAGCGAGCACTGCCGCCACAAGATTTTCAACGCCCAGTTCACCATTGACGGTGTGGCCCAGCCCAACAGCCTGTTCGGCATGATCCGCCACACGCACCAGACCAACCCGCAGCACATGCTGGTGGCCTACTCGGACAACGCCTCGGTGATGGCTGGCAGCCAGGTGGAGCGCTTCAGCAGCCAGTCATGCTTGACAACAATCGGCATTCACACGGGCAGCTATCAAAAAAGCAGCGCCTTGCAGCACATCCTGATGAAGGTGGAAACCCACAACCACCCCACCGCCATTTCGCCTTTCCCGGGTGCCTCTACCGGCGCTGGCGGTGAGATCCGCGACGAAGGCGCCACCGGCCGCGGCTCCAAACCCAAGGCCGGCCTGACCGGTTTCACCGTATCCAAAATTAATTGGGGTCAGATTCCAATTAATTTGTCAAAACCAAAAGATGAAAATAATTGGAATCTGACCCCCATTGATTACGGTAGGCCGGCGCATATTGCCAGCCCCTTGCAGATCATGGTCGAGGGGCCGCTGGGTGGGGCGGCGTTCAACAACGAGTTTGGTCGGCCCAATTTGCTGGGCTATTTTCGCGAGTACGAACAAAACCTGAGCTACACGGTCAAGGACGCCGCCGGCCTGGCGCAGCCGCAGACCGAGCAGCGCGGCTACCACAAGCCGATCATGCTGGCCGGTGGCCTGGGGGTGATTGACGCCACCCAGACCCACAAGATTGCGTTCCCGGCTGGCACCCTGCTGATTCAGCTGGGTGGTCCGGGCATGCGTATTGGTATGGGCGGAAGTGCCGCCAGTTCCATGACCACCGGGGACAACGCCGCCCACCTTGACTTTGACTCGGTCCAGCGCGGCAACCCAGAGATTGAGCGGCGGGCGCAGGAAGTCATCAACCAGTGCTGGCTCATGACCGAGGTCAACCCGATTCTGGCGATCCACGACGTCGGCGCAGGTGGCTTGAGTAACGCCTTTCCTGAACTGACCAACGACGCCGGTCGCGGCGCCCGTTTTGACCTGCGCGCGGTGCCACTCGAAGAATCCGGTCTGGCGCCCAAGGAAATCTGGTGCAACGAAAGTCAGGAACGTTATGTGCTGGCGATAGCGCCCGAGTCGCTGGACCTGTTCAAGGCCTTGTGCGAACGCGAGCGCTGCCCGTTTGCGGTGGTTGGGGTGGCGACCGAGGAACGCCTGCTTCAATTGGTGGACGAGGGGGCAGAGGCGCCAGTCAATATGCCGATGAACGTCCTTTTGGGCAAGCCACCAAAAATGCAGCGCGATGTGACAACCGTGCAGCGCACTTTCCCGCCTGTCAATCTGACCGGCGTCGCCCTGCAGCAGGCGGCGATCGACGTGCTGGCGCATCCCACGGTGGCTTCCAAGCGTTTTCTGATCACCATTGGCGACCGCACCGTGGGGGGCTTGAGCCACCGCGACCAGATGGTGGGCCCCTGGCAGGTGCCGGTGGCGGACTGCGCAGTCACATTGGCAGATTTCAAGGGCTTTGCCGGTGAGGCCATGGCTCTGGGCGAACGCACGCCGCTGGCCACGGTGAATGCGCCCGCCAGCGGCCGTATGGCGGTGGCCGAGGCCATTACCAACTTGCTGGCCGCCCCCATGGAACTGGATCGCGTCAAGCTGTCGGCCAACTGGATGGCGGCTTGCGGCGAATCCGGTGAAGATGCGGCGCTGTATGAGACCGTGAAAGCGGTGGGTCTGGAACTGTGCCCCGCCTTGGGCATCTCGATCCCGGTGGGCAAGGACTCTTTGTCGATGCGCACGCAATGGAAGGACGAGACTGGCAATGCCAAAAAAGTGACCTCGCCGGTGTCGCTGATCGTGACCGCCTTTGCCACGCTGGCGGACGTGCGCGGCAGCTTGACACCGCAGCTCAACGCGGTGGATGACACCTCGCTGATTTTGGTGGATATGGGGCGTGGCCAAAACCGCATGGGTGGCAGCATCCTGGCGCAAACCCTGGGCCAGATGGGTGATGAAGTGCCAGACCTGGATAACCCGCAGGACCTGGTGAACCTGGTGAATGCAGTCAACGCCTTGCGCGCCCAGGGCCAGATTCTGGCCTACCACGACCGCAGTGATGGTGGTTTGTTTGCCGCCGCCTGTGAGATGGCTTTTGCCGGCCATGTGGGCGTGGCGTTGAATGTCGACATGCTGGTGACCGAGGGTGACGGCGTGTCTGACAGCCGTATGGACTGTGGCGATGCCAAAAATTGGGCCGGCCAGATCAGCGGCCGTCGCGATGAACTCACGCTCAAGGCGCTGTTCAGCGAAGAGCTTGGTGTGCTGCTGCAGGTACGCACTGCCGGGCGCGACGCGGTCATGCAGGTGCTGCGCGAACACCATTTGAGCCAGCACAGCCATGTGGTGGGCAAAACCCGCCCGGCCGATTCGAGCATCAGCGCCGGCATTGGCGCGGTGCAGGTGTGGCGTGACGCCAAGACCATTTTTAATGCCAAACTGGCCGACCTGCACCAGGTGTGGGATGCCACCAGCTGGAAGATTTGCCAGCAACGTGACAACCCGGCCTGCGCCGATGCCGAACACGCCGTTGCGGGTGAGCCGTCTGACCCGGGCATGCATGTGCAGCTGGTGACCAGCGCGCAGCAGCCTGCTGCGCCGGCCCTGATGCTGTCGCGTCCCAAAGTGGCCGTGCTGCGTGAACAAGGTGTCAACTCCCATGTGGAAATGGCCTATGCTTTTACCGAAGCGGGTTTTGAGGCCTATGACGTGCACATGACTGACTTGCAGACGGGTCGCGCCAATCTGGCCGATTTCAAGGGCGTGGTGGCCTGCGGCGGTTTCAGTTACGGTGACACCCTGGGTGCCGGCATTGGCTGGGCCCGTTCCATCACCTTCAACCCCGTGTTGGCGGACCAGTTCAAGGCCTTTTTTGGCCGCCCCGACACCTTTGGCCTGGGCGTGTGTAATGGTTGCCAGATGTTTGCCGAGCTGGCCGATATCATTCCTGACGCACAAGACTGGCCACGTTTCACGACCAACCAGAGCGAGCGTTTTGAAGCGCGCCTGAGTATGGTCGAGGTGCTCGAATCGCCGTCATTGTTTTTCAAGGGCATGGCTGGCAGCCGTCTGCCGATTGCAGTGGCACACGGCGAGGGCTATGCCAACTTCAAGCACCGGGGCAACGCGGCCAAGGCCATCGCTGCCATGCGCTTCACCGACAACCATGGTGCCGCCACCGAAACCTACCCGTTCAATCCGAATGGCAGCCCGGGCGGCCTGACGGCGGTGACGACTGCCGACGGTCGTTTTACCGCCATGATGCCGCACCCCGAGCGTGTGTTTCGCAACATCCAGCTGAGCTGGACCGATCAGGACCGTGATGCCTTCAGCCCGTGGATGCAGCTGTGGTACAACGCCCGCCGTTGGGTAGCTTGATCTCAACCCGACGGCCAAAACCCAAAGACCCCGGATTGGTATCCGGGCTAGTTTCTCAATCCTTCCCTGCCATCGCCGCCTCGTAACGGGTCACCCGGTTGCGCCCGCCCTCCTTGGCAGCATAGAGTGCAAGGTCTGCGGCCTTGACGAATTCCTCCAGCGCGTTCGCTTGCTGCGGATACGTGGCCACGCCAATGCTCACGGTGATGCGGACCATCATTCCGCCGCCGATGTCGAAGGGCTGGCGTTCCACCGTCGCGCGCAAGCGTTCGGCTATTTGCATGGCCATGGTCGCATCCGTCTCCGGCAAAATCACCATGAATTCCTCGCCACCGTAGCGGCACACGCGGTCCACAGTACGTGCCTGTTGCACCTGCAAATCGCTCAGGCCTTTGATGATGGCATCGCCGGCCTGGTGCCCATAGGTATCGTTGACGCGTTTGAAGTGGTCAATGTCGAGCATGAGCAAGGACACCGGTCGGTTGAAACGCTGGGTACGAATAATCTCATCTTTTAAAAATGAATAGAACCTACGGTGGTTATACAGATTGGTGAGACCGTCTCGGCTCGCCAGCTCCTCAGCCTGTTCCGCGCGTTGGCGCTCGGTGATGTCCCTGAACACGCCGACAAGAAAGGAAATGCCCTTTACTTGTATCGTTGTGCCATTGATGTCGGCATGGAAGACAGTGCCATCCTTTCTTTTAACCGGCAGATTCGGCGCAAGGCTGATTTCGTTTTTGGCCAGTCGCGCCATCTGGAGGACAACATTGCCGACGTCTTTCTCAGGATGAATGTCTTCCACCCCCAGTTCAAGCAACTCGTCGCGGCTGTATCCGAGCATGCGGCAAATGGAGTCATTGACCATGATGAACTTCTGGCTTTGGACCTCCGCCAGGAGGATTCCGTCCTGCACGGAGTCGAAGATGGTCCTGAGCAGGGCTTCTGATTCAGACAATGCCTGCTCGGCTCGCTTGCGTTCGGTGATGTCGCGCACAGTGGCCTGCAGAAACACTTCTCCTCCCACGTCCATGCGTGTCAGCAGCACGTCGGCAGGAAACGGGCTGCCATCCAGGCGCTGGTGTTCCCATTCGAAAAAGTTCTTGCCTTCGCGCATGGCGGTGGCGATCATCTCCTGCGCCTTTTCATCGGAGGAGCGTCCATCGGGCTGCCGTTCCGGCGAAACCTTCCATGGCCCGAGTTCGGTGAACGCTGCTGTGCTGGCCGCTCCGAACAATTCCAGCGTGGCCTGGTTGGCGCTGGTAAACCGCCATGACGGTGGCGCCAATGTCATCAGCGCATCGCGTGAACTTTCGAATAGCTGCCGATAGCTTTCCTCATTCGCGCGCAGCGCTTCCTCCGTGCGCTTGCGCTCGGTGACGTCAATGAAGCTTTCGAGGAGGTGTGATCGCCCGCCAAGCTGGATTGCGGTCACGGTCTTGATGATGTCGCGTCTTTCGCCAGTGGCGGTCAGCAGCACGCGTTCCGAGTTGTCGACGGTTTGATGAAGATTGGTGACCGGGCACTGGTCCCATTCTGCCGGACAGATGAACTTGTGACATACCGCGCCGATAATGCTCTCCTTCGGCGCACCAATCATGCGGACGGCAAACGAGTTTACGTCGACAATCCTGTGGGCCTCGGGATCGATGATGACGATCCCCGCCTGCACCGATTCCAGGACAGTCCTCAGCCTGTTCTCGCTTTCAAGCGACGCCTCTTGCGCCTGCTTGTTCCCGGCAACATTGGCCTCCAGTTCTTCGCCAAGAATATTGATGCCGGCCATGACGCCGTCCAGGGCGCTTTCATCATCAGAAAGGGTGCCCCTGGCTGTCAGGTCGCCCGCGGCAAACTTGAAGATGACCTCAAGTAGATCCGCAAGCCTCGGGTCTTCATTGTGATTGGGGGATGTCACTCGAGATACCCCTTCAGCCACTCCAGTGCCTCATCTCCCGAAGAAAAAAGCCGACTCGGCAGGTGCGGATTGCTGAGGCCAAGGTAGAAGTTTCCCAATACCCGGCTGACCGGCGTGCCGATGATGATGGCGGCAGCGCTGGCGACTTTGGCTGCCTCTGCTCCCGCATAGTATTGGCGGGTTTCCCTGGACATGGACTTCATCGTTTTTGTATCGATGAAAAGCGGCCGGCGCTTGCCCTGGTTGATCTTCAAGTAGCCCGCCATGGTTTCCTGTGCGTCCTCCAGCGTCACCTCCGCGCCGAGAACGTGGATGATACGGACAATGCCATCGTCTCCCAGCCATAATTTGGCGACCCTGCTGGTCTGTTCGTTTTCCATTTTTGAGCGCTTTCTCCAAGAGAACCTGTAGGCAGCCGTCAATCCGCGAAGAGGCTGCCCGAAAACGGCGGGCCGAACCAGAACGTGCGGATTTCCGCCGATTTGAATCAGTTTAAACCGTGATCGGCCGCGTGCGGTAAAACTTTATCGGCTCACTCGTCGATGCAGTTGCCAGGTCCTTGGCAGTCTGGTTCAGCACAGAGGTCTTGATCTTGCCCACCACATGCATCTCGCAGGGTTTGCAGTCAAAACGCAAGGTGAGTTTTTCTTTGCCATTGATCAGTTGCAGCGGCTCGGCCTTGACAAAACCCTGCACGCCGGTCACGCCTTTGGCCTGTTTTGGGCACAGGCTCAAGGAAAAACGCACGCAGTGTTTGGTGATCATCAGGCTGACCTCACCGGACTCTTCAACCGCCTCGTAGGCCGCAGCGATCACCTTGACGCCATGGCGCGCATAAAACGAGCGCGCGGCACGGTTGAAGACATTGGCCAGGTAGCTCAAAGTGTCTTCCGGGTATGCGACCGGCGGCTCGACCGCCTGGCCCGGCAAAAAGCGCACAAAACCGGCGGCGCGGGCGGCCTCCAGCGCTTGTACGGCTTCGCGGCGCAGCGGGTTCAGTTTTGACGCCGGTACAAACCAGGGCTGGGCAAAAGCGACCTGTACGTCACTCGCAGCAAAAATTGTGTTGCCCAGTTTGGACACGTTGGCCACCAGGGTCTCCAAGGCGCCAGCTTGGTCTTTGGCCGACGTGAGCGCCAGGGTGGTCTGGGCGCTGGCGCTGAAACCGTCTTCGTCAGTTAGGGTGAGGGTGATGCCATGGGCGTTGTCGGCCAGGTGGGCCCAGAGCTGGATGCGCCGATCGCTGGACTTTTTGTCGAGCGCGTGTAACCAGTCGACGTCGCGGTTGCGGTTGACCGCTACGCCTTTGCGCAGGTCTTTCAAGCCCGCCAGTTCGTCCTTGGGGAACACCCGCCAGCTGCCCTTTTTGGCGCTCACGAGTTCGGCGCGGTTGATGGCCAGCCCGACCAGCTCTTTTTGCAGGTCGTAGTAACACAGGCCGTCGCCGTTATGCAGCACGGCGGTGCGGTCGTTGAGCGCAAGGTCAACCCAGTTGGGGCCGACCTGGGTGATATAAGCAATCGCCTGGCCCGGGTTTTTGGGCGAGTCGAAGGCGCCTATGCTGTCCTGGCGGCCGTTGACAAAGTAGTCGGTGAATTCGCGGTTGAAGTTCTGCTTGGGGTCGGGTGTGAAGCTGAAGCTGGTGAGCCCGCTGCTGCTGCGGCTCAATGGGTCGTTTGTGTGCTGGCGGGCCTCGATGAGCTCGTCGAGCAGCTTGCGGTAATGCGCCGTGATGTTTTTCACATAGGCCATGTCCTTGTAGCGGCCCTCAATCTTGAAGCTGCGCACCCCGGCATCCACCAGCGCGGCCAGGTTGCCGCTCTGGTTGTTGTCTTTCATACTCAGCACATGTTTGTCGTGCGCCACAAACCGGCCTGCCGAGTCAACCACCTGGTAAGGCAGGCGGCAGGCCTGGCTGCATTCGCCGCGGTTGGCGCTGCGCCCGGTGTGCGCGGCACTGATGTAACACTGGCCGCTGTAGGCCACGCACAGCGCACCGTGTACAAAAAACTCCAGCGTGCTGCGGGCCGGATCGGTGGCGGCGCGAATAGCGGCGATTTGTGGCAGCGTGAGTTCCCGTGCCAACACCAGCTGGGTCAGGCCAACGTCTTGCAAAAAGCGCGCCTTCTCGGGGGTGCGGATGTCGCACTGGGTGCTGGCGTGCAATTGCAGCGGCGGCATGTCCATGGCCAGCAAGCCCATGTCCTGCACGATCAGCGCGTCCACGCCGGCATCAAACAGCTGCCAGGCCAGGGCGCGTGCGCCCTCCAGCTCGTCGTCGCGCAGAATGGTGTTCATCGTGACAAAAATGCGGCAGTTGAAGCGGTGCGCGTGCGCCACCAGCCGGGCAATGTCGGTCACCGTGTTGTCGGCGCTGGTGCGCGCGCCAAACGACGGCCCGCCAATATAGACCGCGTCGGCCCCGTGGTTGACGGCTTCGATGCCAATGGCGGCATCACGTGCCGGGGCTAAGAGTTCAAGTTGGTGGGGCAGCAGTGACATGGGGCAGGATTATCCCCGCCTGGGGCTTGCCATCAACGTCAGTGTGCTGTTTGCCACTGGTTCTGTGTGGACGGCAAACCCCGTTTTTCACCGCCAGTGCAGCGATTCCCGTTCAAACAAGCCGCCTTGCCGGGCGCGATCCTGGGCGCGTTGTGCACGGGCTTGCACCCATTCTGGCGCACCGATGTCTTTGAGGGTTTCAGGCGCTAAGCCGTCCAGCGCTGTCAGTTCGTTGTCGGTTTTCTGGACTGGGTGTTGGGTGTTGCGGCGTGTCCACCAGGTGCTTGCCAGGCCCAACCATGTGGCGAAGATGTGGCGTGCTTGGGGCAGCGTAGGGGCGGTGGCAGTGTACTGAGTGCAGGTGATGTTCATGGTGGTGGGCTCCAGCGTTTGATTTGACATGCTGGTAAGCTTATCCATTGTTTTTGTGTTTGAATATCGGTAAATTCTGCATTGATTGTTCACATATTCTTACCAGAACATGTCCAGATTGCCGTTAAATACTTTGCCAACCTTTCGTGTGGTGGCCCGCCTGGGCAACCTGCGTGCCGCTGCGCAAGAGTTGCACCTGACCCACAGCGCCGTCAGTCAGCAGATCAAGTTGCTGGAAGAGCAGGTCGGTTTTGAGCTGTTCGAGCGCCGGGGTCGGCGTATCGTGCTCAATGCGGCCGGGGCCAGCTTGCAACGTGCGGTGGAGCCCGCGCTGGATCGGCTGGACGAGGGGCTGCGTGCCGCTGCTGCGGCCTCGCAAGGCGAAGCCCAGCGCATTCGGCTGACGCTGTTGCCATCGTTTGCCCAGCGCTGGTTGTTGCCACGTATGCCGCGCTGGCGTGAGCGCTATCCTGATATCCACCTGGAACTGCACACCTCGCAGCAGGTGGTGGATTTGGTGCGCGAGGGCTTTCACGTTGGCTTGCGCCAGGGGCGGGGGCCGTGGCGCGGCCTGCAGGCCGAACAGTTGGTGGACTCGCCGCTGGTGGTGCTGGGCTCTCCCGCTGCGGCCCGCCGTTTGAAAGGGTGCTGCGTGGAAGAACTGGCCGAAGAAGCTTTGCTGGGCCGGCCGGAACTGTGGGAGCGCTGGTTTGCCCTGGGCGGCTGGCGCGGTGCCGTCAGTCCGGTCGCCACTTTCAATGATGCAGGTTTGCTGTTGCAGGCGGTGGAGCAAGACATTGGCATTGGACTGGCGCGAGAGGTTTTGGCTGCCGATGCCTTGCGGGAGGGGCGGCTGCTGCGCTTGTCACCCACGGCACTGCCCGGTGACTCGGCCTACGCGCTCTATTGGTGTGTGTTTCCGCCCGAGCTTGCGAACTGGCCACCCTTGCAGGCTTTTCGCGCCTGGTTGGGTGAGGAGTTGGAACTGTCCAGGCAAAGCCTGGCAGACACCGCCCGTGTGGCCGACTATCCGATGACGGCTTCAGTACACTTTGCGCATGACAACCCAACGTTTTGACACCCTGGATGCACTGCGCGGCCTGGCCATGGTCTGGATGACGCTGTTTCATTTCGTCTTTGACCTGCGCTACTTCAAGCTGGTCACGCAGGACGTGGTCCGCGACCCGTTCTGGACCTGGCAGCGCACCCTGATCGTGAGCCTGTTTTTGCTGTGTGCCGGCATGGGCCAGGCCATTGCCACGGCACAGGGGCAAAGCTGGCAGCGCTTCTGGCGGCGCTGGGTCCAGGTGGCAGGTGCTGCGCTGCTGGTCACGGCCGGTTCCTGGCTGATGTTTCCCAACAGTTTCATTTATTTTGGTGTGTTACACGGCTTGGCGTTGATGCTGGTGGTAGTACGCCTCACCGCCCACTGGGGGCGCTGGTTGTGGCTGTTGGGTGCTTTGGCCATTGCCTCCAAATTCGTCTTTGAGAACCTGTTACAGACCGGCCCGTTGGCGCCATGGGCCGACACCATGAACAGCATGCGCTGGAATTGGCTGGGCTGGATCGGCCAAAAACCCGTGACCGAAGACTATGTGCCGCTGTTTCCCTGGTTGGGCGTGATGTGGTGGGGTGCGGCTGCCGGTGCCTGGTTTTGGAAACAACAGCCCGAGTGGCTGGCCCGTCCCGTGCCGCAGCCCGTGCAGCTTCTGGCAGGCCTGGGCCGCTGGAGCCTGAGCTACTACCTGCTGCACCAGCCCGTGTTGATTGCACTGGTGGGTGGTTTCAGCTGGCTCGTTCATTAATTGGGGCACGCCTCAGATGCGCGTTTAATCAGTTGGGGTCAGAGCACGTCGCTGCGCGAGTGGTCTGACCCGCAAGAACCTTGCGGCATCAACGATCCTCAGCACCGCTAGGCGTGGTGATCGGGTCATGTGACCGGGCTTTGGGGCGCAAGGCGCGCGCCGACAGTCGGTGGCGCACAGCACTTGGCTTTTCGCGCGTGATTTCGCCCCAAAACCGCACGCACATGGCCCGGTCGCCGCGCCGGGTTCAGCGCGATACCTTCAACCCGGAATCAACGGTACGCGTCATTAAAAAAGCCGGAGCAAGTCCGGCTTTCAGAGTGATCAAGCAAACCGCTTATTCAATCTTGGCTTTTTTGCGCAGATCTTCCTGGTATTTGGTCAACTTTTGCTGTTGCAGTTGTTGCGACACCTGTGGTTTGACTTCTTCGAGCGCGGGCAACTGGGCATCACGCACGTCATCAAGGCGGATGACGTGGTAGCCAAACTGCGACTTGACCGGGGTTTCGGTCAGTTGGCCTTTGGTCAGCGCGGTCAACGCGGTGGCAAATTCTGCCACGTAGTTGCCGGCAGGGGCCCAATCGAGGTCACCGCCCTTGGCGCCAGAGCCTGGGTCCTTGCTGGATTTTTTGGCAATTTCGTCAAACTTGCCACCTTTTTTGAGCTGCGCAATGATGGCCTTGGCTTCTGCTTCTTTTTCAACCAGGATGTGGCTGGCGCGGTACTCTTTGCCACCGTTGGCGGCCTTGAACTTGTCGTACTCGGCCTGGATGTCGGCATCCGTCACCGGGTTGGTCTTTTGGTAATTGGCGAACAGTTCGCGGATCAGGATGGTCTGGCGTGCCAGTTCCATCTGGTTTTTGAAGTCTGCCGTGGTGTCCAGACCCATTTTTTGGGCTTCCTGCATGAAGATTTCACGGGCGATCACTTCGTCCTTGATCTGTTGCTGGATCTCTGGCGTGACCGGCCGACCAGAGCGGGCCACCTGTTGGCTCAAGGCCTCGACACGTGTCAAGGGAACGGCTTTGCCATTCACGATGGCCACATTTTGCGCCACGGCCGCGGCCGACATACCACCCAGAAAGGCTGCCAAGGCAAGACCTGATACCAGTTTGTTTTTCATGCAAATTTCCTGCAAATAATTGAATTAGAAAAGCGAGATATTTGGTCCAGGCCGTCAGACCTGGGGTGTTTGGGCTTCAATGGCCAGGGCGTGTAGACCCTGGTCCATGAAATCTTGGAGCGCATCATACACAAGCCGGTGCCGTGCTACGGCAGACTTGCCAACAAAAGCCCCGGCCGTGATCTTCACCCGAAAGTGGGTGCCATAACCGGTGCCGTTGGTGCCGGCATGGCCGTTGTGCTGGTGGCTTTCGTCAAGCACTTCGAGCTGGCTGGGTTGCAGGACTTGTTGCAGGCGTTGCTGCAAACGTTGGGCAGTGGGGGTTTGGTTCATGGTGCAGGGGGTTTGGCGTCGTCCGCCACCAGATAGCGTGAAATATAAAACCCCTGGCCGACAATAAAGACCAGCGGGAAGGCGTAGCCCCAGAGCTTGAAGTTGACCCAGGCTTCGGTGCTGTAGTAAGCCGCCACATAGGCGTTTAATAACGCCATGAAGGCGCTGTAGCCAATCCAGAGCATGTTCAGGCGCAGCCAGACGGGTTCAGGCAGGGTGAGCTGGCTGCCCAGCAGCATCTTCAAAAAGTTCTTTTTGTAAACCCAGACCGCCACTGCCAGCGCAATCGCCATGGCCGCGTAGAGCACGGTGGGTTTCCATTTGATGAAACGGTCGTCGTGCAGCACCAGTGTGAGTGTGCCAAATGCCAGCACCAGCGCCAGCGTGATCTTGTGCATGGCCTGCAGTCTGCGGTCAATGCCGTAAATCAGCACCATTTGCAGCACGGTGGCGGCCATCAGCACGCCGGTGCCAATGTAGATGTCGTAAAACTTGTAAGCGCCAAAGAACAGCAGGATGGGGAAAAAGTCGATCAGTATTTTCATGTGGGGGTGAAGTTTAACGAAGCCGAGTTCATGCAGTAGCGCAAGCCCGTGGGCGCGGGGCCGTCGTCGAACACATGGCCGAGGTGTGCGCCGCACTGGGCACACACGGTTTCGACCCGCGCCATGCCCAGACTGCGGTCGGTGATCTCCGAAATAGAACCCGGCACGGCCTGTGAAAAACTGGGCCAGCCGCAGTGCGCGTTGAACTTGGTGTCGGCGTCAAACAGCTTGGCGTCGCAGCAGATGCAGTGGTAACTGCCGTCGGCCTGGTGGGCTTCGTACTTGCCGCTGAACGGGCGCTCGGTGGCGGCATGGCGTGTGACCTGGTAAGCCACGGCTTCCGCGCCCTTGGCTTGCAAAATGGCTTGCCACTCGGCATCGGTTTTCTGAATGGTGAAAGGCATGGTGATCTCGCTTTTATAAAAGGGGCTTGGGGGCTCAGGAGCTGCAACTGATCTCGATCCGGCTGGCCCAGTCGGGCGGCAGGTCGGCGTAAGACTCATATTCGGGGTGCTCGTCGAACGGGCGCTCCAGCAGGGCCAGCAGCTGGACGACCTTGGAAAAATCTTTGCCTTTGGCCGCCTCAATGGCCAATTCGCCCAGGTAATTGCGCAGCACATACTTGGGGTTGGTTTTGAGCATCAGGCCAGCCGCCTGGTTTTGATCAACACCAGTCAAGCGCTCTGTGTAACGCCGCTGCCAGGCGTCCCAGCTTGGGCGGTCCGGAAACAGGTCGCGCACCGGCGCAAACTGCCCGCTGGCCACACCCTGGCTCAGTCGGCGCCAGAACAGGGTGTAGTCGACCTGGCCTTGTGCCAGCAGTGCCAGCAGGTCGTCAATGAGGTCTTGATCAACGGTGGTATCCGTAGCGCCAGTACCCTCGGCCAAGCCCAATTTGGCGCGCATCAGTTGTTGCCAGGTGCGCGCAAACACCGGTTTGAACGTGTCCAGGGCCTGCACGGCCAGCGCCTGGTCCTTGATAAGTGGCAGCAGCGCCTGCGCTAGCGCGTAGAGGTTCCAGTGGGCGATGTCGGGCTGACGCGCAAAAGCGTAACGGCCACCGCGGTCGGTGTGGTTGCAGATGTGGCCGGGATCAAACGCATCAAGGAACTGAAACGGGCCGTAGTCGATGGTCAGGCCCAAAATACTCATGTTGTCGGTGTTCATGACGCCGTGGCAAAACCCTACCGCCTGCCAGTGCGCCACCATCATGGCGGTGCGCTCCGTTACCTGCAGCAGCAAATTGGCATAGGGATTGGCCCCCAAGGTGCTGGCAGTTTGGCAGTCCGGGTAATAACGGCTGATTACATAGTCGGCCAGCGTGGTGAGTTGCGTCAGCTGATGGCGCGCCGCAAAGTGTTCAAAATGGCCAAAACGAATAAAGCTCGGGGCGACCCGTGTGACCACCGCGGCGGTTTCCAGACTCTCGCGTGCCACCTCTTCGTCGGAGCCCACCACGCACAGTGCACGCGTGGTCGGGATACCCAAACCGTGCATGGCTTCACTGCACAAAAATTCACGGATGCTGCTGCGCAACACGGCGCGGCCGTCGCCCATGCGCGAATAGGGTGTCAGGCCCGAGCCCTTAAGTTGCACTTCGAGTCCATTGGCCTCGCCCAGCAAACAAGCCCGGCCGTCGCCGAGTTGCCCGGCCCATTGGCCAAATTGGTGCCCGCTGTAAACGCTGGCCAGCGGTTGGGTGCCGCTGATGGGCTGGTTGCCCGCCAGCGCTTGTAATAGCGCGTCGGTCTCCAACTCTCCGGCGGGCAAGCCAAGAATCTTCGCTGCGGCCCGCGAGCGGCCCACCCAGTAAGGGTCGGGTAAGGCTTGCGGGGCCAGTGCGGTGTAAAAGTCGGGTCCGAGGCGGTGGAAATGGTTGTTCCATGCCAGGCCGATGTACTTGGTCTGGAAAGACGGGTTAACAGGCGTAAAGGCGTTCATGGGCGAATTGTGTCGTGAGGTGTTCAAACCCAAGGTTTGCAGGGGCATCAGCCGGCTTTTATCCCTTAACATTGCGTCAGTTCTTGCCATCCATGGCTCGACTCACGCCACTTCATGTTGTTTCACCGTTTTTTACCGCAATCACTCAAAACACGTGTCACTTTGCTGACGCTGCTCATCGTGGTGGTGGGCTTTCTGGTTTTGGGGTTTTATAGTAAAAACTTGTTGCGGGAAGAATTGCTAACTTATACCGGTGAACAACAGCGCTCGGCCTTGAGTTTGCTGTCCTCTGAGGTGAATCACGACCTGAGTGACCGGTTTGCCGCGCTGGAGGACACGGCCTTGCGGGTGACACCAAAGATGCAGGAAGGTCAGTCAGCGCTGCAGGCTTTTTTACTTGACCAGTCTTTTCTGGCTGGGCTGTTTAATGGTGGTGTCATGGTCTGGAGTCAGCAAGGGGTAATGCAAGCCGAGGTGCCGTTTTTGTCGGGTGGCTCAGTCACGCCAGCCCTTGCGCCACAAGACTTGACAAGGGTACTCCAGCACGGGCAGGCGGTGATTGGTCAGATACAGGTGAACAACAAGTTGAAAACTGCCTGGTTTGCCATGGCGGTACCCGTTCATAACCCGGCGGGTGAAGTCATTGGTGCTTTGGCTGGTGTGATTCGACTGGATCAGGCCAATTTTTTGAGTCAATTGACCGCGCACCGCTATGGCAGGACCGGGAACTTCTTTCTGGTGGCGGCAAACCAAAGACTGATTTTTGCCACGTCGGATCAGAAACGTTTGCTTGAGGTGCTGCCGGCGCTTGGCGAAAGCCCCTGGATTGACCGCTTTGTGCAGGGCTTTGAGGGCACTGCCCGCGTGCCGAATCCGAAGGGCGTGGAGGTGCTGGTTAGCATTCAACAGATCCCCTTGGCCCGTTGGTACGCTTCGGTCACGCAGACCCCCGAGGAGACTTTTGCCCTGATTGACGCGATCAAGTGGCCCGCCAGGTTGGTCGCACTGCTGCTGGGGCTACTTTGCTTGAGTTTGATCTGGTTGATGTTGCGTCGTCAGTTGGCTCCCATGACCGTGGCAGTGACTACGCTGGATGGTTTTGTCCGCCAAAACCAGGCGCCGCAAGCCCTGCCCGTGGTGCTCAATGACGAGGTGGGTCAGCTCGTGGGCGGCTTTAATCGCCTGCTTGGCACTTTGGCGCAGCAGCAGAAAGTATTGCAGCAAAGAGAGTTGTTTAACCAGGCGGTGCTGAACTCAGTCAGTGCCGAAATCGCCGTGCTGAACCATGAGGGGGTGATTCTGGAAGTGAATGAAGCCTGGCGGCGCAATGAAAAAAATGGCACCGGAACCTTCGGTGAAAACAGGCCGGACACAGCGGTTGGACGCAATTTTCTGAACGAATGCGCTGGCATTGTGGCTGATGAACCGGCCGGCGAGGCCTTGCGCGCGGAGGACGGTATTCGGGCCGTACTTGATGGCCATTCGCCGCGCTTTTATCTGGAATACGCCAGCCATTTGCCGCAGCAGAGGCGTTGGTTCAGCATGAGCGTCACGCCATTGGCGGATGCCGATCTTCACGGCGCGGTGGTGTCACTGGACGACATCAGCTTGCGTATCCAGATGGAAAATCAGGTGCGTGAGATGGCGTTCTACGACCCACTCACCCATTTGCCCAATCGCCGCCTGGCGCTGGAGCGCTTGTCGCAGCAAATGGTGCGCGCGCGTCGTGCTCAGGGCCGGCTGGCGCTGTTGTTCATTGACCTGGACAAGTTCAAGCCGATCAACGACGAGCTGGGACATGCCGTGGGCGACTGGCTGCTGCAAGTCGTGGCGCAGCGCATCTTGGCCTGCGTGCGTGCCTCAGATACCGCTGCGCGCATGGGTGGTGACGAGTTTGTGGTGTTGCTGCCTGATTTGCAGTCCATTGACGCGGCCATGACCGTGGCAGAAAAAATCCGTCAAGCGTTGGCGCAGGAATTTGTGACCGATCAAGGCGTGGTGCTTACCATTTCGTCAAGCATCGGTGTCGCTTTGTATCCGGACCACGGCGCCAACGAAAAAGACCTGTTGCGGCTGGGCGACGAGGCCATGTACATCGCCAAAAAGCAAGGTTGCAATGCCGTCCACCTATGTTTGCCCAGCCCGGCAGAGCCCGGTCTTGAGGCAGCTGTTGGTGCACAACACGTCTATGTTCACCTGCGCTGGCATGCGGCATTTGAAAGCGGTAACCCGGTCCTTGACCAGGAACACGAGGCGCTGTTTGTGATGGTCAACAGCTTGCTTGACACGGTGGTGTTGCGGCGTCAACAACCTTTGGCCTTTGAAGCTGCCTTTGAGACACTAATTACGCATGTCGTGGCGCACTTTACCCACGAAGAATCGATTTTGCTGGCAAACGGGTTTGACAATTTGACGGTTCATGCGCAGCAGCACCAGGTGCTGGTGGCCCGGGCAAGGGCCTTGCATCAGCAATTGCAGGCGGCGTCCGACGAAAACCAGGCAGAAGCCCAGTTGATCAAATTTCTGGTGTCGGTGCTGGTCGCGGGTCACCTGCTGCAGACCGACCGGGAGTTTTTCCCCTTGTTTGCCAAGCCCTGAGTCAGGCGTGATTGGCAGTACCATGCCATTTCTTTAAAACACCAAAGAGGAGACATCCATGCTCGGACTGATGCAAAACCAAGCCCTGTCGATTTCGTCGCTGATCGAGTTTGCCGCGCGCCACCATGGCGAGGGTGAAATTGTGTCGCGCCGGGTTGAGGGCGACATACACCGCTACACCTACATCGAAGCCGCGCAGCGTTCGCGCCAACTGGCCGGGGCGCTGGACGCGCTGGGTTTGCAAATGGGCCAACGTGTGGCCTCGATTGCCTGGAACGGTTACCGGCACATGGAAATGTACTTTGGTGTGAGCGGCTCCGGGCGTGTGTTACACACCATCAACCCGCGTATGCACCCCGAGCAAATCGCCTGGGTGATGCACCATGCGCAAGACCAGGTGGTGTGTTTTGACATGACGTTTTTGCCCATCGTCAAAGCCATTCACAGCAAATGCCCCAGTGTCAAACACTGGGTGGCGCTGTGTGATGCTGACAAGCTGCCGGCTGATGCGGGCCTACCCGGTTTGCTCAGTTATGAGGCTTTGCTGGCACAGCACGCCATGGCGTACGCCTGGCCCGAGCTGGACGAAAACACCGCTTCGAGCATGTGTTACACCAGTGGTACCACCGGTAACCCCAAGGCCGCGCTGTACAGCCACCGCTCAACGGTACTCCATGCTTATGCGGCGGCACTGCCCGATGTGATGTGCCTGTCGGCGCGCGACTCGATTCTGCCGGTGGTACCGATGTTTCACGTCAACGCCTGGGGCATTCCGTATTCGGCCGCCCTGACCGGTGCCAAGCTGGTGTTTCCGGGGCCGGGCATGGACGGCAAATCGATTTATGAGCTGATCGAGCAGGAGCGTGTGACCTACGCCGCCGGTGTACCCACCATCTGGCAAATGCTGTTGGGCCACATGGAGCCCAACGGGTTGCGGTTTTCTACCCTCAAGCGCACGGTGATTGGCGGCTCGGCCTGCCCGCCAGCCATGATCACTGCCTTCAACGACAAATACGGCGTGGAGGTGCTGCACGCCTGGGGTATGACCGAGATGAGCCCGCTGGGCACGCTGTGTACGCTCAAGAACAAGCACCTCGGCCTGTCGGAAGGCGACAAGATGAAAGTGCGCCTGAAGCAGGGTCGGGCGATTTTTGGCGTCGATATGAAGATTGTCAACGCCGAAGGCAAGGAACTGCCCTGGGACGGCAAGACCTATGGCGACCTGCTGGTCAAGGGCTCGTGGGTGCTGCGCGAGTACTTCCAGGGCGAAGGTGACGCGGTACCGGTGCTTCCGCTGGTGGACGGTTGGTTCCCAACCGGTGACGTGGCGACCATTGATGCCGACGGCTACATGCAGATCACCGACCGCAGCAAGGACGTGATCAAGTCCGGCGGTGAGTGGATCAGCTCGATTGACATCGAGAACATCGCGGTGGCGCACCCGGCGGTGGCCATGGCGGCCTGCATTGGCATGAAACACCCCAAGTGGGACGAACGCCCGATTGTGGCGGTGGTGAAAAAACCGGGCGCCGAGGTGTCACGCGAAGCGCTGCTGCAGTTTTACCAAGGCAAGGCTGCCAAATGGCAGATCCCGGACGATGTGGTGTTTCTTGACACCATCCCGATGGGCGCCACCGGCAAGATGCAAAAGAGCAAGCTGCGCGAGATCCTCAAGGACTACCAGTTACCCGATTTGCGCTGACTGGATGGGCCGCGTCATTGCGATACCCAAGTCATCGAGGAACAACAAGCCATCGCGGCGAGGGCGCCGCTCCCACAAAATGTAAATCCCTTATTGATGCGATTTCTTGTAGGAGGCCCGCCCTCGGGCCGATGGCTGTTGAATTCAATCGCGGCGGGGGCGCCGTTCCCACAAAATACAAATCCCATATTGGCGCGATCTCTGTAGGCCTGCCCTCGGGCCGATGGCTATCGGCAAGCTTGCCATGACGCGCGTCTAAATTCTGCATGGAATTCTTCGCCATTTCACTGCTCAACGGTCTCGGCTACGGGCTGCTGCTGTTTATGCTGAGTGCCGGGTTGACGTTGATCCTATTTTCCTCAGTTAGCCCGTAGCGACCGCTGCGGGGATGGGGGTATTGGGCACAAAGGCCAGAACTTTGTCTGCGATGTAGCGCGCCAGCGCATACCAACGATGCTGACTGCTCAACTGCGGCGCAGCACCCCGAATATGCTCTACACCGGCGCGGACATTGGCAATCATGGCCTTGATCTGGGTGGCGG